>Ga0256406_1000309_pt1 | contig 92301 bp, 66 predicted proteins | sample RumenRJG_03DNA_FD_185986 | JGI IMG/M metagenome (GOLD analysis project Ga0256406, IMG submission 185986) | Bovine rumen microbial communities from Lethbridge, Alberta, Canada - RJG_03 | ecosystem: Host-associated > Mammals > Digestive system > Stomach > Rumen | place: Canada: Alberta | collected...
CCTCAGCGGGGTATAAGTTTGAAAGTCCTGCTGATGCAGGACTTTCAAACCGCAGCATCGGTGCTGAAGCACCGGCTGCCGCATTCGGCAAAACCGCATTCGCGGATTTTGCCTCAGCGGGGTATAAATATGGAAATTCCTGCAATCGAGGGCGGTACACCCGTCCGGAAGAAGAAAATATATTATTCCCATCAGTATATCGATCAGGCCGACATCGACGCGGTTGTCCGTGTGCTGAAGAGCGACTTCCTCACCTGCGGGCCGGAAATTGATGCCTGCGAGAAGAAGCTCTGCGAGGTCACCGGCGCGAAATATGCTGTTCTCTGCTCGAGCGGCACGGCGGCGCTCCACATCGCATGCCTGGCAGCAGGAGTGGGAGAGGGCGATGAAGTCATCACAACGCCGATTACCTTTGCCGCCTCTGCGAACTGTGCTCTTTTTGTCGGGGCGAAACCGGTTTTTGCGGACATCGACGGGGATACCTGGGAGCTCGACCCGGACGAAGTCGAAAAGAAAATCACCCCGAAGACGAAGGCCGTCGTCGCGGTTTCCTACGCGGGACAGTCCGTCGATCACGACCGGTTTCTTGCCCTTAAGAAAAAATACGGGTTTGTCTACATCGAGGACGGAGCACATGTCATCGGGACGAAATACAGGGGGATACCGAACGGGAACATCGCCGATATCACGACGTTCTCCTTCCACCCCGTCAAAACAATTACCGGCGGCGAAGGCGGTGCGGTCCTCACAAACAGCGAGGAATTTTATAAGAAGGCGCTTCTCTATCGCTCCCACGGCATCACCCATGATCCTGCCATGATGGAGCACGAGAGCGATGGACCGTGGTATTACGAGCAGGTGGGCCTCTCCACGAACTACCGCATCACCGATATCCAGGCGGCTCTCATCGAAAGCCAGCTGGACAAGCTCCCTGCGTTTGCCGCGCGCAAGAAGGCGCTGAAGAAGAAATACGACGAGGCCTTCGGCGCGATGCCGGAACTGACGATCCAGAAGGAAATTCCGGAATCGGATTCGGTCCGTCATCTCTATGTTCTGCGGCTGAATCCGGACCGGCTCCGGATCAACAGAAGGCAGTTTTATGATGCGATGGCGGCGGAGAACATTATCTGCAATGTCCATTACATTCCGGTTTACTGGTTCCCGTATTACGAAAAACTCGGATACAAGAGGGGACTCTGCCCGAAAGCCGAGAAACTCTACAATGAGATGATCACGATCCCGTTCTTCTATGCAATGAGCGATGAGGATGCAGGAGACGTCATCCGCGCGGTGAAGAGAATCGTGAATTATTACAGAAAATAATCGAAGACAGAAATCCTGCTTCCGAGTAATTGAGAAAAGTGCGTGATGACAGGGCGCGTCCGGGGTCGTTCCGATCCCGGGCGCTTTTTGCTTCTTTGAACCATGTACAGATAATGCAGCAGACTATTGCGTTAATGCACTGATGCATTTACAATTCTCAATACACAGGCGGTTGAATACATGTATAGAAACAGACGTATTTTATGGGGAGGGGTTCCTATGTTCTATGGCACAGCCTGGTCACTGCTTCCGCCCATCATTGCCATCGTTCTGGCGCTGGTGACAAAGGAAGTTTATCTGTCGCTTTTCTGCGGCGTCGCAGTCGGCGCCTTCATGGTCGCCGGCCCGCATCCCTGGCAGGCGTTCACAACGCTGTTCTCCACGATGACGGACAGCATGGATCTCAACATTATTATCTTCGATGTGCTGCTCGGCATGATCATCGTGCTGATGAGTAAATGCGGCGGCACAGCGGCGTACGGGCGCTGGGCGTCCGGGCACCTGAAGTCGAAAAAATCCGCTCTCGCCGCAACGGCGGGACTTGGTGTCCTTATCTTCGTCGACGATTATTTCAATTGTCTCACCGTCGGGACGGTCATGCGCCCGGTCACCGACAAATACAGGGTTTCCAGAGCAAAGCTGGCTTACATCATCGACGCGACGGCGGCACCGGTCTGCATCATTGCTCCAATTTCCAGCTGGGCTGCCGCGGTGAATTCTTATGTACCGGAGGGCGGAAAGATGAATGGCTTCCAGCTTTTCCTTTCCACAATTCCGTACAATCTCTACGCACTTCTGACTTTGTATATGGTCTTTTTTATGATCTTCCTGGGGAAAGACTTCGGTTTGATGGCAAAGCATGAGCGCAATGCCGCAAAGGGCGATCTTTTCACATCCGGCGGCGAGGAATTCAGGGATCTTGCGAAAGCAGATAAGGAAGCGATTGATTCCGGCAGAGGGCATGTCATCGATCTTATTCTTCCGATGATGGTCATGATCTTTACGGCGATCGGCGCCATGATCTTCACCGGTTTTATCGGCGGAGCAGCAAATGTGGTCGATGCCTTTGCCGGATGCGACGCGGAAACCTCCCTGATTTTCTCTACGATTGTGACCGTCCTGTTCTGTGCTGTCTTATATCTTCCGCGCAGAGTCATTCGTTTCAAGGATTTCATGAATGCGCTTCCGGATGGTGCTAAAATGATGATTCCCGCCATCCTCATCCTCACTCTTGCCTGGACTCTGAAGGGAATGAGTGATCAGCTTGGTATCGGTGACTTTGTCACCGCCAATCTCGACCTCAATAACGGAGCTGTCTATTTCATTCCGGTGGCGGTGTTTGTCATTGCGGTCTTCATTGCTTTTGCGACCGGGACCTCCTGGGGGACCTTTTCCATCCTGGTCCCGATTGTCATCTCGGTTTTTCAGAATGATGACAGCGCGATGATGATCATTGCCACGTCGGCGGTTCTCGCGGGTGCCGTCTGCGGCGATCATGTCAGCCCGATTTCGGACACGACGATCATGGCTTCCGCCGGCGCACAGAGCAACCATATTAACCATGTTCAGACGCAGATGCAGTATGCAGCTCCGGCTGTATTCGTGTGTGCGGCGGGGTATATTTTCTCAGCTATCACGAAGAACTGGTGGCTCACGCTTCTGGTATGCATTGCTGCGCTGACGCTTGTTCTCCTCGTCATTCTCCGCATCCACGACCGAAAGGGAGGCGATGAGAAAGTACCGGATTTTGTGAAGAGTCTTGGCGGACAGAAATAAGACCTGGATTTGAAAAAGCACTACATGGAAGTAGTGCTTTTTTATTGGCTTTCATATACTATAGTGACTCCTTCTGTTCCGAAAGTGCCTGGATGGATTCTGCGTATTCAGATGGAGACATGCCGGTAAATTTCCGGAACTGTCTTGAAAAGTATCCGACAGAGGAATATCCAAGCATCCGGGCAATCTGAGAGAATTGCGCGTCGCTTTGACGGATCAGGGTTTTGGCGTGATCGATCTTCATTTGATTGAAAAAATGAATCACCCCGGATCCTGTTTTCCTGCGGAATAATGACAGCACCTGGGAGCGGCCTATGAGATTGTCACGGCAGATCCTGCGAAGGGACATGGACTCATCAAGGTGTCCGGCAAGGTAACTGCAGATCTGCCGGAACTGTACATCTGAACTGTTGAGAGAGGTGGATTTTGAGGGACACGGGGCACATAGTTTCCGTTCTTCTTTCGATGTTCTCCGTTTAAGATGGATGAGAAAAGCAGTAAGAGAGAGAAGAAGCATCTGTTGTGAACCCTCTTCCTGGTTGGAACGGAATACCAGGTGATCAAGATAAGGGTCATCGAGTCTGCTCGCGAAACAGCCGCGTGCCTCCCGCAGAACAGAGGAGAGAAGAACACGCTCTTCCTGATCAATTGTCAGGACTTTCTTCCGGAAAAAATCCATAGCAGGGGAATGGCATTCGAAAGAAACCACGATCAGATTTGGAGCAGAATGCGGCGATGTGCAGACATCATGAAATTCCATCGGTTCATGGAAAGCGATCTCATCTTTATGAAGAGTCAGCTTATTTTCCCCGGCTGTAATATTCACATCTCCCCGATCGACACAGATAAATTCCCAGAAATCGTGGGTTTCCCCGCCGAAGGAGAAATTTTTCTTGTATTCATAATAATGAATCGTCACGATCCGATTGATTTCTATGACGTTCTCCATTGGAGTCATAGCATAATTGAGATGAACCATTATTATCCCCATTTCCCCGGTACTCTGATGAAATTCTTTGATAGGATGCCCGGGGGCTTTCTATTCGTGCAGGCTCTGATTTTATGATTGCAGCATCAAAAGTCCGACACTTCGCATGCAGGCATGCGAGCGGTGGAAGAGCTTAAGGACTCGCGCAATCATAAATATGTGGGAAAAAGGTCTTTTGGTACACATATCAAATTATGAATCCAAATATACTTTTGTGCCAATAATACGAATTTATGTGCAAACGTGCAAGTGTGGTCAAAGCTAAAATGGAATCAACAGGCCGAGCAGACGAATTCTTGCGATTGCTTTTTCGAATCGTTTTCCGACGGAGTAAAAATTGTGATCGAAGTATGGATTCGGATTCGGCGGACACAAGAATGTAAAATACAAACACCGGTACAGGGGATCGGAGGCGTAAATGATTCGATTTGGAACAGGCGGATGGCGGGCAGTGATCGGAGACGGGTTCACGAAATACAATCTTCAGCTCCTCGCTGCCGCAATGTCGGACAAAATGAAGGCGGAACATGTCGATGACAAGGAAATGGTCATCGGCTATGACCGGAGATTCCTCTCCAAGGAGTCTATGCAGTGGATGGCGGAAGTTTTTGCGGCAAACGGGATCAGGACGCTGCTGATCAATCGGTCTGCACCTACACCGCTGGCCATGTTTTATACGATGAAACATGGGCTGCCCTATGGAATGATGGTAACGGCAAGTCACAACCCCGCCATCTATAATGGTGTCAAGGTTTTTACGGAGGGCGGACGGGATGCTGATATCGAGGTGACGAAGGATATCGAGCGCTATGCGGCAAAGATCGAAGGCAGGAAACTGGAAGCGGAGAAGACGGGAGAAGCGTTTGCGATACCAGCTATGCCTTATCAGGATGGAAAAGAAGCAGGGCTGATCAGGGAGATTTATCCTATCAACGAGTATCTCGACAGTATTCTTTCTGACATCAACGTGGAGGCAATCCGGGATGCGGGACTGAGAGTCGCACTGGACCCCATGTATGGCGTGTCTGAGACATCCATCAAGACAATTCTCATCACAGCCAGATGTGATGTCTATGCGATTCACGGAAATCATGACACGCTTTTCGGCGGTAAGCTTCCCGCTCCCAATGAGAAAGCCATGGCGCCGCTCAGTCAGGTTGTGGTTGACGGCGGTTTTGACATAGGGATTGCCACCGACGGAGACGCGGACAGAATCGGTGTCATCGACAATAACGGTCGTTACCTTTCTCCGAATGATATTCTTGTCGTTCTCTATTATTATCTCGAGAAATATAAGGGGAAGAGAGGGCCTGCGGTACGGAACATCTGTACTACTCATATTCTGGATCTCCTGGCGGCGGAATTTGGAGAACATTGCTATGAAGTTCCGGTCGGGTTTAAGTGGATTTCTTCCAAGATGACGGAAACGGATGCACTCATTGGCGGCGAGTCCTCCGGTGGGCTTTCGATCCGGGGACATATCCATGGGAAAGATGGCGTATATGCAGCGGCTCTGCTGGTGGAAATGCTGGCCGTCACCGGAAAGAAGATGAGCCAGATTTTTGATGATATTGCCGCGGAAGTCGGGAAAATGAGCTTTGTGGAGAATAACTATCGTTTCCGTCCGGAAAACAAGCAGAAGTTCATTCACGTGATCATGGAAGAGAAGGCCGTGCCGGAGCTTCCTTATCCGATAGAGAAAATATCTTATCTCGACGGATGCAAGGTTTATTTCAGGAATGGAGGCTGGGTATCCATCCGATTTTCCGGAACAGAGCCGCTTCTCAGAGTTTTTTCTGAGATGCCGGAGAGGGCGCAGGCAGATGAAGTTTGTCTTGTCTACAGAAAGTTCCTGCATTTGGATGAGGAATAGTGAACTATGGAAAAAGTTGAGTCACAGAACTTGGTCTGGGCAGCGGAGCATTTTGAGCTTATTGGGAAACCGGTATCCTTCCATCATAACAACACAGGACATATTAACGATACGGTGATCGTAGGCGCGGGGGATGGAAAAGAAAGCCGGAGGTACATCCTGCAGAGAATCAACACGGAGATCTTCCTGAAACCGGAGGAACTGATGGAGAATATCGTCCACGTGACCGGGTTTCTGAAAGATAAAATCCGTGCCTGCGGAGGAGACCCGGAGCGGGAAACGCTGACTGTAATGATGACGAAGGAGGGCACTCCTCTGTACCGTGATCCGAAGGGCAATTGCTGGAGAATGTATGAGTACATCGAGGATACGGTCTGCCTGGACACGCCGGATCTTCCGGAGCAATTCGGTCAGAGCGGTTCCATTTTTGGAAAATTTCAGCAGATGCTTTCCGATTATCCGGCGGGGACACTCCATGAGACAATACCGGATTTTCACAACACAGGGGTCCGCTATCAGGCGTTTTTGCGTGCGGCGAAGGAGGATCCGCTCGGAAGGGCGGAGAAGGTGCGGGAAGAGATCCATTTCCTGACGGAAAGGCACGACTATACAGAAATACTTAAGGGGACCACAATGCCGCTCCGCGTCGTACACAACGATGCAAAACTCAGCAATGTATTATTTGACAAAAGAACGGGGAAGGCACTGTGCGTGATTGATCTCGACACGATCATGCCGGGATATACCATCATGGATTTCGGAGATGCGATACGATTCGGCGCTTCCACGGCCTCAGAGGATGAACCGGACCTTACCAAGGTGCATTTTGACAGACATCTCTACGAATTGTTTCGCCGGAATTTTCTTGCGGAGGCGGGGGATGCTCTCACGGATGAGGAAATCCGGATGCTGCCGAAAGGTGCAAAGCTCATCACGTACGAGCAGGCACTCCGATTCCTGGGAGATTATTTAGCGGGAGATATTTACTATCACACCGAGCGGCCAGGGCAGAACCTTGACCGTGCGAGAACACAGATCCGGCTGCTGGAAGAGATGGAGAACACAATTTGAAAGCGGCGTACATGCGCCGCTTCCGTAAAAAACGTGCCAGGGGCATTAATCTGAGCGATGAGAGGAGCGGAACCTGCGTTCTGACCGTCCGGGGGAGGAAGTTTTGATGTTTAAAGTAAAGGCCATATCTTCAATGGAAAAGGTGCTGCCGCTCAGGGAGCCGTCCGGGGAAGGGTTTTCCGGACGCCTGACCGCTCTTCGGGGAGAGACGGTTTCATTCCAGATCGCATGTTATCAGGACGGCGTCCGGAAAGAAAAGTTGCATGCGGAAGGCAGTGAATTTGTACGGGTAAGGTCGGTCGATCTTGTGCCCTGCGAATATCCATGTCACCCGGATGGAAGGATTGACTCGGATTATCTTGCGACGACGCCGGGACTGTACCCGGATATTTTAAGAGAAGAGCCGGACTACGGATTTCTCATGATGTCCTGCCAATGGAGAGCGCTCTGGGTGGATATCTGTGTACCGAATGATGCAGATGCCGGAGAATACTCATGCGAGGTTTCCTTATTCCGCATTCCGTTCCCGGGAAAACAATGGGAGAAGGAGTGCGCGGCAAAGGTTCGTGTTACCGTTGAGGTTCTTGATTGCTGCCTTCCGTCGCTTGATATTCCGCACACGGAATGGTTCCACTCTGATTGTCTGGCGAATACATACGAGACAGAAGTGTTTTCGGAAAAACATTGGGGGATTATCCGTAATTTTCTTAATACCGCCGCAGATAGACATTGCAATATGATTCTGACTCCGCTGTTTACCCCACCGCTGGACACTGCGGTCGGGGGCGAACGAAGCACAGTCCAGCTGGTGGGCGTGACGAAAACAGAGGAAGAACAATATCTCTTTGACTTTTCAAAATTAGAGCGCTGGGTTAATCTGTGCAAGGAAGTGGGATTTCGATACTTTGAAATGTCCCATCTGTTTTCGCAATGGGGAGCAGCGGCCGCGCCTAAAATTGTCGGTACCGTAAATGGACAGGTTAAGAAGCTTTTCGGGTGGGAAACAGATGCTTCCGGACAGGAGTATCGGACATTTCTTCATGCATTCCTTCCAGCATTGAAGAAGGAATTATCGTTGCTCGGTATATTGGAGAATAGCTGGTTTCATATCTCCGATGAGCCCTCCCACGAGCAAATGGAATCCTATCGCAGGGCACGGGATATTGTGGCACCAGATTTACTTGGATGCCACATGATGGATGCATTGTCCGATTTTGACTTTTACAAAGAAGGTCTTGTGGAGACACCGGTCTGCGCTACTAATCATATCCGCCCGTTTCTTGAAGACCGTCCCAGCCATCTTTTCGCTTATTACTGTATGGCTCAATACCGGGATGTTTCTAATCGATTTATCGTGCAGCCTGGATATCGCACCAGGATTCTTGGGATGCAGCTCTATCGGGAACACATCGATGGATTTCTGCATTGGGGATATAATTTTTATAATACAGAGTGCAGTCTGTATCCGATCGATCCTTTTACCTGTACAGATGCCGAGGGAGCTTTTCCGTCCGGGGATCCGTTTTTGGTTTATCCGGGCAAAAATGGAAAACCTATTGAATCAATGCGTCTTATGTTGATGGATGAGGCATTTTCGGACTATTGCGCGCTAATAGCGCTGGAATCCCGCATTGGTAGAGAGGAAACGTGCCGTGTGCTGGATAAAGAGCAGACGATTGCCATCGATAAGTATCCGCCATCCTGCGGGGGCACCGCCGGTTTGCGTGACAGCGTCAATCAGAAACTGCGTGCTGTTCTATGAGAATACCGGATGATGACGATGGATCAGGAAGCCATTTATAAGCGTGATGTCTTGCTGCAGTGTTATACAGCAGGCATCACGCTTCCATTATTTCATGAATTAATTTCTGCGCGGGTTATTTCCTGTCAGTACGGAATATGAATTTCATTATGTGTCTTTGACGACTGGGAAGCAGCAAGGCAGCAGGCTGCGCTGTTTAACCCTGCATTTAAATCGGATTCTGATTTCTTTCCATCCAATACATTCATAAATTCGATTGCCAGCTTTTCATCGCCCCCGAAATGCTGAGTTGGGACATTGAATATCCGGGATTCGGTTTCCGCAGTACGATAGTGATCGATTCGAATTTGATTGGTGTAAAAGTCAAATTCAGCACTGGCTTCGGTTCCGATAAAACGTGCGCCTCTTCTGGCTGCACTCTTTTTGATGATGAAGTTCTGGCTATATGTAATGATCATGCCTTGTTCTGTTCTGAAAATGGCTGCATAACAGTCATCATTTCCAGTGTCAACTGCAAAACAGCAGCTGTCTCCCGTGACATCCTCCTTCAGAATATCACGGACATAATAACTGCTCTCAACGCAGGTCCGTAGTTCTGGACAATCCGGACATTTTAAACCGGCTTTATGAGTGCCTTGGTAGTAGATTTTGGAGGAAGTTGCATAAACAGTGACGGGTAATTCTCCGATTACAGAGAGAATGTAATCTACATCATGGGTGGCCTTCTGCATGAAAAGACCGCCGGTCTCGGCGGGATTGCGATACCAGCTGTGATAGTAGACACTGCCGTAAGGGACGTTGTTTATGGCCTGAACCATAGTGATTTTCCCGAGAATTCCACTGGATGCAATCTTTCTCATTTCTGTCACAATCGGAGAAAGGCGGAGCGGAAAAGATACGACAACAGAAGATTCCTTACCCCGGGAGGCTTCTTTCAAAGACCGGTACTGTTCATAGTTGATGCAGACAGGCTTTTCAAGAAACAGGGGAATATCTGCCGCTAATACTTTACACGCAAGTTTAGAATGAAGGGAGCAGCGCGTTCCGATGAAAATACCATCGAGCTCTGCCTGATCAAGCATATCATCGGCTGATTCATACCATCGCACACCGTCGAATAGAGGATCATTTTTGAGCAGAGGAGCTATTTCTTCCTGCCGCGGGTCAACAATTGCGGATACGGTGATATCAGCTTCAATTGCTCTGAATGCCTTCATCATCGTCTCGGACCGAAGTCCATAACCTATAAAGCCTAAACGTTTCATTGATAAATCCTCCTGGTAAGATCCAATTGATAATGAAATCTGCCTCGCATGAAAGACAACATGATTGCGTATGCATGAACTGCAGAAACTATCTGCGCAGAAACTGCAAACGGCAGCTAATAACTATTAATATATTATAATCATAAGTCATTAATAATCTACAGTAGAATGATCCAATTTGGAACAATGAAGAATAAATATGGTCAATATTATTGACAAGCATCTTGTTTCAAGCTACCATTTGATTCATAAATGACTGGAATAGAGGAAGGTGCTTATTAATATTTCGGCAATTTATACTAAAATGTGAACGAATTGAGACAGGCGATTCGTTGGACAGCAGGCCGGAACTTTAGCTAATAAAAACTAATAACAAAGGGCAATATATGGACTCCGGATTAGCGAAAATAGGAAAATACATACGTAAACATTTATTTATATATCTGCTGATTCTGCCCGGATTTATTTTTATGATTGTTTTTGATTACGGGTCGATGTATGGGATCCTGCTGGCCTTTAAGGATTATTCCCCCAGAGCAGGCGTTTTTGGAAGCCCTTGGGTGGGGCTGAAGCATTTTTATGAAATGTTTGGAGATCCTAATTTTATCAGGGCTTTCAAGAATACCGTCATTATTAATGTTTACAACATTGCTTTCGGATTTACGTTTAATGTCTTTCTGGCATTGATGATCAATGAAATGAAGGCCCGGCATGTGAAGTCTGTAGTTCAGACGTGCGTGTATTTTCCTTATTTCTTATCATGGGTAATTTTTGCAGGGTTGGTACAGATTTTTCTTGAATTTCCTTCATCTGCAGATCAGGGGGGAGTTGTAAACCAGGTTCTTGTTTCCCTGGGACGCCAGCCGGTTGATTTTATGAAAAGGCCGGAATTATTCAGAGCCATTCTGGTTATTACCAATATAATAAAGACGGCTGGTTATTCGACGATTGTCTATCTTGCGGCCATTTCCGGCATTGATCCGACTCTGTATGAGAGTGCAGCCATGGATGGGGCGAACCGCAAAGATATGCTGATCTATGTGACAATTCCTCGTATTCTGCCGAGTGCGATGATTATGCTGATTCTCAGCCTCGCCGGACTTTTCTCCTCAAATTTTGACCAGGTATACAACCTCTATAACAATTATGTTCTAACCACGGGCGATGTCTTATCCACTTATATTTATCGTATCAGCCTTGGCGGTGGTGGGACTCAATTTGAAATTTCAACGGCTACCAATCTTCTGCTCAATACACTTGGATTAATAACAGTGTTGATTGCAAATAGGTTTGTTGAAAAGATGGATATCCAGGGTATTTTCTAGGGTAACACTGGGAGAACAAATGCATAGAGATTCTGGAACGATGAAAGAAAGAACGGAAAAAGAAGACAAACCGCGCAGACGGATGAAACAGGTTCTTGGATTTAATTTTTATGATGTTTTCGTCTATGTTTTTTGCGTTTTGTTTGCGCTGATTTGCGTATATCCATTATGGTACTGCCTGGTTGCCTCCATTACGCCTTATAAAGAGTTTGTTAAGGGCGGACTTATGTTTTGGCCCAGAGGAGGAGTGGACTTTCAATACTATCTGGCCATTTTTTCGACGAAGAGCTTTACCAACAGTATGTTTATCTCTGTCAGCAAAACACTCCTTGCGACGGTGCTGAGCGTTGTTGTTACAGCGGCGATGGCATACGGTGTGAGCAAAACGGAAGTGAAAGGTACTCATGTCATCAATGCGCTGGTTGTGTTTAATCTGTTTTTCAGCGGAGGATTAATACCGCAATATATTCTTTATCAGAATCTTCATCTGCTCCGTACGTATTGGGTTATGGTCATTCCGGGGGCATTAAATATCACATATTATGTGATTATGAGAAACTATTTTTCTTATTCTGTTCCCAAAGCGCTGGAAGAAGCGGCGCTATTGGATGGCTGTACGCAGGTGGGCGTTTTCTTTCGAATCGTGATTCCGGTCTGCCGAGGAATGTTTGCGGCTGTAACGCTTTTTATCGCGGTGATCAACTGGAATGACTATTATAACTACATGATGTTTATTTCTAATAAGACGAATTTACAGCCTTTCGCCTGGATATTAAGGAGAATGCTTGTGGATCAGACGATGATGAACCAGGTCAGGAGAGGCGCGACCGGTCTGGGACTGCAGCTTCCGCCGCCTATGGGGCTGAGAATGGCTACGATTATATGCGCGATGGTCCCTATTATGTGCGTATATCCTTTTCTTCAGAAATACTTTACAAGTGGAATTACCCTTGGCGCAGTCAAGGAATAGCAAATAGAGAAGGCTTTGCATCATTGCGTGATGAACAGAAGCAATCATCAATAGTAACTGCAATAGAACATATGGGAGGACAAAACAAATGACACAGACAAAGTTATCGGATCCGTCAGGAAGAGGAAAGGTGGCAGGATATAGGGTCACATTCCCTAAGATGCAGCATCCTTATACAGAGGCTGAGATACAAGCTGTCGTAAAGGTAATGAGAGAAGCCGACGGCCAGACACAAGGGGAGTGCCTTGAACAGTTCGAAAAGGATTTTGCGGAATTTATCGGTTCAAAGTATGCATTTGGCGTGAATACCTGTACCAATGCTTTGAAGCTGGCAGCGATTTTCTGCCACATTCACCCCGGGGATGAAGTGATTATTCCAGCGTATACATATTGTGCGTCGGCTATTCCGTTTGGAGATCTCGGGGCAAAGATTGTCTGGGCAGATATCAATGAAGATACCTGGACGATAGATCCGGATGATTTCGAAAGAAAAATAACTCCCAGGACCAAGGCGGTGGTAGCGGTTCATCTGCTTGGCATACCCTGCGATATGAAGAGAATAGTGGAAATTGCGCATAAACATGGCATTAAGGTTGTAGAAGACTGTGCACAGGCAATGGATTGCCGGATTGACGGACAGCATGTCGGCACTTTTGGTGACTTTGGATGCTTCAGCTTCCATGCCGCCAAGACGATGACAACACTGGGAGAAGGAGGAATGTTTGTCTGCCAGGATGATCAGATTGCACACAATGTTCCCGGTATCCGGCACAATGGGCTTTGTGCTTTCCAGGGCGACAGGGAGAGATACTGGGTTCCGGCCATGAGCAATGTGGACGAGTTTCTGGAGGACAGATGGCCGCAGAATTTCTGCATAGGTGAAGCTCAGTGCGCACTTGGCTCGGAAGAGCTGAAGAGCGTAATTGCTAACAATGAGATTCTGATTAATCAGGATAAGAAGATCCGGGAATGGCTGTCGGATCTGGAAGAGATTACCTTCCCTAAAATCATTAAAGGCGGACGCTATGTGGTTCACCAATATGTAATGCACTATGATGGAAGCAAGTACGGAAAGAATCGTGACGATTTGATGGATTTGCTGACAAAGAAGTATGGCGTGAGAGCAATTGTGCAGTATTACCCACTGTATCGTTATCCTCTTTTCCAGAAAAAAGGATGTGGAGCCTATGATTGTCCTGTACTCGACAAATGGTGGGATAACAGTTTCTCTCTTCCGTGGTGGTGCGGAATTGATGATGAAAGCATGCGCATAATGTGCGAAAGCGTAATTGGAGCTGTCAAAGATCTGCGGGGTTGATAGAATAATATGCATTTTGATAAATCTGCATTTTGTGGTGTTATTGCACCGATCGTGAATCCTTGCAGAGAAGATGAGGGCCTTGATGATAAGGCCCTCATTGATAATGCAAATCGATTGCTTGCAACAAAGATCAAAGGTCTCTATATCAATGGGGGGACCGGAGACGCTGAAAAGCTCACGCTTGAAGAAAGAAAGCTGACGGCCGGAATTTTAGTCCCTGCAGTTATTAAGGCCGGAAAAACCGCGATCGTTCATGTTGGCCAGACGAACTTACGAACTGCTGTCTGCCTGGCAGAACAGGCGTCTGATCTCGGCGCTCATGCGATAGCAAGCATTCCTCCAAGAGCATCCTGGCAGCTGGTACAGGAATATTATAAGGAACTGACCAGGACAGGACTTCCGGTCTTTGTTTACTATATTCCCGGTGTTACGGGGATCAACGCGGGAATCGATGATCTGTGCAGCCTGTTGGAAATCCCTGGGGTTATTGGCATTAAAGTCAGCGATTGGAATGTATTTTTTATACATTGTCTTAAGAGGAGATATCCGGACAAAATTGTCTATTCTGGTTTTGACGAAATGCTTGTTCCGGGACTCATGTATGGAGCGGACGGATGCATAGGAACCTGGATCAATCTGTTTCCTGAAGTGTATACAAAGATATATGACAAGGTAAAATCGGGCAGATTGGATGATATTGCGCAGCTTCAGAAGGGGTTTGCTGACTTTCTGGCCGAAGGGTGGCAATACGGGATACTAAGCACATTTGAGAAATTGATGAACCAGAAGGGATATGCAAAGCGTTGCTTCCGATCACCCAGCCCCTGGCGCCCGGATAGGTTTCCGCCGGAAGCACTTTCCGACTTGATGGGTAAGATGAATGAATTAAACGCAGCAGCAGACAGCTTGTAACGATGCTATCGCTGCCGGCTCTGTATATGGGCGGAAGAACCACTATTTATCCGATGAAAGAGGAGGACCATGCAGTACACTCAGATAACTGGAACAGATCTTTCTGTCAGCAGAATTTGCCTCGGAACAATGACGTTTGGGAATCCCGTCAAGGAACAAGACGCAATTGATCTGATACAATATGCCAGCCAGGAACATGGGATTAATTTTATAGACACTGCAAATATGTATGAAGGCTATGATCGCTATAACGGAAGTGCCGGAGGAGTAGCGGAATGCATTATCGGCAAGGCTGTGAAAGGTCATAGGGAAAACTATGTAATCGCAACGAAGGTGGGAATGAAGGTTGGCAGCGGCCCGGCGGATTTTAATACAAGTCCTGAAGCTATTTATACTCAGCTCAGGAAGAGCCTTGAGCGTCTTGATACGGATTATGTAGATATCTACTACCTTCATAAATACGATCCGGATACCCCGCCCGGAGAAATAGCGATTGCGATGGGAAAGGAATTGAAGGCAGGGACGATCCTCTCGTGGGGAGTCAGCAATTACACAAAAGAACAGCTTGAGAATCTCCTTCGGGCGGTAAAAGAAGAGAATATAACAGCTCCTGTCCTTAATGAAGCTCAAATAAGCCTTCTGAATACCAGCGCGCTTGACGACCTCCTTCCTTACTGCGCAGAGGAAGGCATCGGGACTGTTCCTTATCAGGTTTTGCAGGGAGGGATGCTGACAGGCAAGTATCATCGCGGACAACAGGCACCGGAACACAGCAGGTTGTCTGAAAAGCCGGAATGGATGAAGCCATTTACGGATGATGTTTATGATGTGATTGAGAATTGCGAGAGAGAAGCAAAGAAAAACGCGCTCTCCATGACGCAATATGCTATTTCGTGGGCTTCAAAACAGACTTCTGTCGTCAGCGTTCTTGTCGGGGTGAAGAATCGGAAGCAGATCGATGAAGCCGCAGAGGTGTTTGGCTGAAATTATGATGAAAAAGCAAAGAAACAATTTTGGAGTAACCATAACGGGAGGAGCAGCCCCGTGGCAGATTTTTCAGCAGAGAGCGGACGGACACAGCGGTATCAGGCTCTGGGGAGAATACCACTGCGTTCATTTATCACAGGAGCTGCCGCTTGAGTTTTCTGAAGTTACAGGAAAAACGGCAATCGTCAAAGCAAGAATCGCGAGAGAAGATACCGGGGAATCTGTAATTCCCTGGACACTCTGCAGAATTATCGATGACCATCAATGGGAAGTTGAATTCCATAATGTTCCGGCTGGCGGTATGTACCGGATAGAGACATATATGGAGTACGATGGATGGGACGGTCTGTCTTGTACTCGTGGTGACATGATTCACAACATAGGAGTGGGGGATGTCTTTGTCATTGCCGGTCAGAGCAATGCGGCTGGGCGTGCCAAAAATCCTGTGATGGATACACCGGATATCGGAGTGCATGTGTTGAGACCGAGTGGAGTGTGGGATATTGCAACTCATCCACTGGGCGAAACTACGGGGTCAATCTATACAGGCAATTACGAGAATCATAATCCGGGTCACAGCCCATGGCTGCATTTTGCAAAATGTCTGAAAAGAGATCTTGGTTATCCGATCGGACTTGTTCCTTGCGCCTATGGCGGTGCACCGCTGCGCTGGTGGAATCCAGAGGAGAACGGGGCACTTTTTGACAATATGATGGCTATGTTGGAGGATTTCGACATTCATCCGAAGGCCGTTCTGTGGTGCCAGGGAGAGGCGGAAGGCTACGAAAACAGCGCAGAGACCTATTACCAGAGATTCTGTACGTTTGTCGATGCAGTGAGAAACAGACTGAATCAGAACGATCTGCCCTTTATTGTGGTGCAGATAAACAGATGCATGGAACAATCGAGCGACGAGCTTGACAGGCAGTGGGGAATTGTCAGAGAAGCACAGCGAAGAGCACAGCATGAAATGACGAAAGTGGCAACCGTACCTTCGGCGGATCTTGCTATTTATGACTTTATCCACGACGCTGCCCAGAGCAATCTTGTCATCGGCGAGAGATGTGCAAATGCAGCGCTGGCGGTTTGCTATGGCAGGGAGACTGACTGGCAGGCGCCCGAACCCTCGCAGGCGCTTCTGGTTTCGGACAATACGGTCCGTCTGTCATTTTCCCGCATCGAAAACTGGATTAATGTATATGATGTTCCTGCAGAAAAACTTCCCTTTGAAGTGGAAGACAAGAATGGTCTTATGAAGCCGGTTTCGTACCGCATAGAGGAGGAGAACATTTATCTTGTGCTGCCAAGACCGCTGTCAGCGCCGGCTTACGTGAATGGCATGTGGAGAATGGATCCTGGATGTTCGGCTTTGTGGGATTGTATGCGTATGCCGGCACTTTCGTTCTATCATTTTCCGGTGAAGAATAATGAAGGATAAGTTTGAGTATATATTCAGGTTCTGCTGTGATCCGGGATTTAATGATGACCGCGAGATCGATGCTCTGAACAAATTTGTCGATGAGGCAGATATTGACGATGTTGCGGTATTTGCCAATGTCGAAGAAATCAATACCGGACATATGTCCTATGAGGAGCAGGATATCTATCTTTCTCTGATACGCAGAATCATGAATATGCTCGCCCCAAAAGGGATAACGGTATCGGTGAATCAGTGGCATAGCATCATGCATGCTGATCTCGGGAAGAAAATGCGCCCGGGACAAAATTTCCGTCCGATGGTAGACATCAGAGGAAACCGGGCGAAACTGTGCGTATGCCCATTATGCAAAGAGTGGCAGCAATATATTGGCGCTCTATATGCCAGATACGCAGAGCTTGCCCCCTCCATTTTGTGGGTGGAAGATGATTTTAGACTACACAATCATGAACCACTTGTATGGGGAGGATGCTTCTGCGATGAACATATGGCGATCTATAGCCAGAGGGCAGGGAAAAAGCTGACCAGAGAGGAGTTTGTTGCAAAGATCCTTCAGCCAGGACAGCCGCACCCATATAGAAAGATATGGCTGGATGTGAGCCGGGATACATTGCTTGAGGCGGCGGAGGCAATTGCAAAGGCGGTAAGAATGGTGTCTTCAAAGCAGAGAATCGGACTGATGAGTTCGGTTCCTCAGGTTCACGCCGCGGAAGGCCGCGATTGGGAAGCTCTTTTAAGAACTTTTTCGGCAGGATGCAAACCGATCGACAGAATCCACCTTCCGGCATACCAGGAAATTTCGCCGTCAAAATATCTGCAGGGCTTCAATATGGTTTCGATGCTGAACCGTGCTTTTATTCCTGAGGAGACGCAGGTATATCCAGAACTTGAGAATTATCCTTATTCGTTGTTTTCCAAATCCCGGACCTTCACAAGATTTCAGCTTCTCAGCTCGTTGCCACTCATGCCAGATGGAATGACAATTGATTTGTACGATTTAAACGGCAATGGAATTGTCTGGGAGAATGGCTATCAGAATATGCTTCATGATACGAAACCATTTCTGGACAAAGTGAAGGCGACAGGGGTATTTGAACAGGACCAATCGGGTGTACGTGTACTTGTAAATCCGATGTCTTCCTACACTATTCATACGAATAGGGGAAAGAATATGGAAGAACTTTATCCGCAGGATGCCTTCTTTGCAGGGCTGCTTCCAGCGATGGGGATTCCGTATTCCTATGTTACACAAACGGAACTGTCCGGGGAAATCGTTGCGATCGCAGGACAGGTGCTTAGAAATTACAGTACAGATAAAATCACCAGGCTTTTTCATAACAACTATATTATTCTGAATGGGGATGCGGTCTGGACGCTGATAGACATGGGACTTGGCAATCTGGCAGGAGTCCAAGATGCCAGATGGGAGAAACAGAATAGCGGTACATATGCTTATGAGCAAATTACGAATGGGAAAGAATATTGCGGGAGAGAAAATGCACGTGCATCTGCCATTATTTCCTGCAGTGACGTGCTGAATATTTCCTATCAGACTGGGGCGTCCGTTGCGGAATATTCTGCCATGTATAATTCTTTTCGAGAGCGCACGATGAGCGGACAGTCTGTGGTCGATCATAAGGTTATGATCTTTCCGTTTGGCCACTTTGAAGGGCCCTCGGACATTCCGCCAATGCTTCTCAATCAGCTCAGACAGGAGGTATTTACTGATATCATATCGAACCTGTGGCAGGCTGATTTTCCGGTTGTGACAGGGGAAGCGTATCTCGAACCATATAGTTATCATGATGGTGATGCGTCCAGCCTTTATCTGGTTAATGGAAGCAGCGATGCAAGTAAGAAAATCACAGTAAAGCTTGGCAAAGCGGCTGTGTTCTCAGACTGCATTGTCTATCGCTCTGAGAGGACAACACCTGAACACATCGATGTCACAAAAGGAAAGGGCGAAAATGAGTGGGTTCTTCCGCTGACAATTTCTCCCATGGAAACGGCGCTGGTAACATTTATATCACCGAGGAAATAGTCTGGCTCACATTGATGCCGCCGGCACCAATGCTCGATCCGTGAGAGGAGCCATTTGGGCATTTCTCCCACGGATACCGTATTTGGCGGAACTGCATTCACTGATTTTGACTTCGTGGGGTATCGTTATGCAGGCAAAGATAATTGACAGAAAATGGGTTGTCAAATGGTTTGACGAAAGACAGTGCTACCACATGCCCAGCCTTACATGCGCGGAGAACGGAAACTTGATCGCGGTTTGGAACGGGGGATTTCTTCAATGGAATGGAGATCCTATGGGCCGCGATGCAAATGATTGGGTCAGTGTGCTCAAACCGGATGCAAAGGAATGGTCTAATCCGGAAGCGGTAGGCTCGGATATCCGGTACTGCTGCCATGATCCGGTTTTTGTCAAGAACAGGAAAGGTGAAATCATTCTGCTCTATGCGAAATTTCTGGATACGGAAATCAATGTATCGAACTGGTGTAATGGACGCGATGAGCTGTGGATGCGTAAGACCAGAGACTGCGGCCGGACATGGGAACCGGCTTATCCGGCTGGAATAAACAGCGGGCATGCATCGAATGACAGTGTTCTGTTGAAAGATGGAACGATTGTCCTTGCATCCACAAGCAGCGAGATACCGGGAAAATATTTTGGAGCCGTCCGAATCTACCGTTCTCTTGATGATGGTGATACATGGGAAAAGGGACCGATTCTTTATGCGAATGATGGAAATTTGATTCGGGAACCTGCATTATGCATCAGACCGGATCAGTCTATCCTTATGTTTACAAGGACCTGCTCGGGAAAGGAAGGATGGGGAGATAATGTACCATCCCTGGTTTCTTATACCGCAAAAAGCTTGGACGGAGGAAAGAGCTGGTCCGATGTAAAGCCGACTGCGATTCGGAACAATGAATCTAAAATAGACGTCATCAGCTGGGATGATCAGACGATCTTAATGGCATATAATGATACGCCGGTTGCGGACTGGCATGAGCGAAGCCCGCTAACTCTGGCTTATTCGAAAGACGAGGGCGCTACCTGGAAAAATCTGTTGGAGTTAGCGCCGGCCCCCGGAAATAAATGCCAGCCGGCAATGTGTAAGGACCGTGATGGCAGGCTAAATGTCATATATATGCATCGTCACACTGCAATTGAACATCTGGTAATTGATATTACGGAATGAATAAACTATGGAAAAACGTGAGATAAAGTCCAGAACAAAAGGAAGACTGCTGGTGATGGGGACAGCGATGTTGTGGGGACTCTCCGGAGTCTGCACAAAATCCATCGCGTGGGGATCGCTGTCCATTGTCTGTATCAGCAGCATTATATCTTTTTTTATGATGGCCATCTCAAAAAAGAGTATCCGATTGCATGTTACAAAAGAAAATCTGATCGGCGGTCTGATGCTCGGCCTCACAAATATCCTTGCTATTTCAGCGATCAAGCTGACTACAGCTGGAACGGCAATTGTTCTGCAGTATGTGTCGCCTATCCTTGTTTTTCTTTATGAAATTATTTTTCATCACAAGAAACCAAAGATGTGGGAGGTTATCCTGACAGGCCTTGCCTTTTCCGGAATCGTGATGTCGTTCGCGGACAGTATGGATATGACCAGACTGCTGGGCAATATCATCGCACTCGGGTCAGGCTTTACGGTCTCGGCTTATGTTATCATCATGAACGGCAATAACAGCGATTCCGCGGATTGTACAGCACTAGGGAATCTGCAGGCATTCATTATTACCCTTGGCTTTATGCTGACAGATTCAAAATTAACTTTTGACAGAACCAATATTATCTGGGTTTTGATTTTCAGCGTTGTCCAATGCGGACTTGCCAATATATTGTTTGCAAAAGGATGCAAATTAGTCAGCTCGATTGAATGCTCACTGCTTCTGACATTGGAGCCTATTCTCAATCCGATTTACGTATTCTTTGTCACAGGAGAGAGAATGGGGAAGCTGGCAATTGTAGGCGCTGCAGTTGTAATTGTGGCTGCAACTCTATACTCAATCATGCCGGACCTACTAGAATACAGAAAGTCAAAGCAACCATTGACCTGAGCTAAATCCATCAATGAACGGCCGGACCCGTAGATTGCCGCACGATCAGTTGCGGAGCGTATTCTATTCTGCTGGCAAAAGAAGTGCTTGTCTGATGATGAACGATGAGATCGATGGCCGTTTTGCAGCGATTGTAAAGCTGATGATTTATTGTTGTAAGGGACGGGAAAGTGGTTCTTGACCAGAAAATATCGTCAAAACCACAAACTGAAAAATCTTCGGGCACTTTGTAGCCCTCGGACTTCAGTTCTTCTATAATGCCGATAGCAACCATGTCATTTACGCCGATCAGTGCATCTGCCAGCGTTCCTTCTTTCAACAACTTTTTTGTGAGCCGTCTTCCGAGGATGTATTCATTGGGCGTATTCCAGCCTTCATTGTCGGGCTTTTGAAACTGTTCTGAAGCAGATCGGATGTCAAGATTTTCGGAGCAGCCATAATGGTCCAGGACGGATTGTATTCCCTTAAGCCTCTGCTCTCTTGCCATTGTGAGCTTTTGAAGCGGCGTGGATATAAAGGCAAAATGTGTATGCCCCAGACTATACAGATGTTCCGCTATCAATGCCCCGGCAGTCTGATTATTCAGCTCTATCGAACAAATAGAGGTATCCTTCTTTTCTCCGATTATGACCGTAGGGATAGTCTGACTGAGCTGCTCGGCCAGCTGCGGAAAACTGGGGAGAAAAGAATAAATAATTCCAGCGATCTTTGAATCGATGAAAGTATTTATGTAATACTTCTCGAGAGCCGTGTCTTCCCTTGTGTTGCAGATGATCACATGATAGCCGAGAGAACCTGCATATTGCTCGATACACTGAACAAGTTCCGAATAATAAGCGTTTGTAAGCGTCGGTATTAAGATTGGTATCAATTTGCTGTCGGAATCCGATTTGCGTCTGCGGTGTGCAGGAGTCTGATACCCTAATTGGCGGGTGGCGTTTTTGACTCTTTCCTTTGTCTCCTCACTGAATACGACTTTATCGCTTTTGTTCAATATCAATGACACTGCAGACTGCGACACACCGGCCAGCTTTGCAACATCCATGGAAGTAACTTTTTTCTTAGCCATCTATTATTACCTGTATCTGCTATGCGATTTCACCCATTTCACAATCAGTTAGTTCAACTAATATATTTCCATTATTTTAGTATAATGATTATTTTTTAGCAACCATATGAAAACAAGGACAACAATAATACGGGACTCAGAAGGCCAATAATATGCATATAGAACCATAAAAAGCACTAGTGACATTAAAAATATGACAAAAACAACAATAATATTTCAGCAAATCGTAATATAATCGAAATATTGACACATAATATTAGCACCAATATAATGAATTTATTAGCTGGCTCAAACGGGGATGAGGATCGTCGACTTTCTAACTTTCTATACGATAGTAAGCATGAGGAGGACAAGGATATGAAAAAGATGCCGAAAGCAGTTTCAATACCAATTATGGCAGCCGTGACTGCATCACTGCTTGCCGGGTGTGCAGGTTCTTCTACAGCAGGGGAGAGCAGCGGAGCGGCAACAACTGCCGCAGAAACATCTACCGCGGCAAGTGAGGATGCTACAACCGGGAATAGTGCTGAAGCGACAGAGAAGTCATCGAAGGAAGCAAACGCAGAGCGCGAAAATGTAAATATCCGCTTTGCGCAATTCGGAAACAGCGTTGATGATGTTGAAGGGATGAAAAACGACCCGATTAAAAAGGCAATCGAGGACGCGGTCAACGTCACTCTCGAGTACGATACCGGAACAGATGGATTCGATGATCGTATGCAGACAGAGCTGTTTACCGGAGGAGCGGCGGATCTGTTCCCGACATGGGGAGAAACGGACAAGATCAGCAAATGGGCGGAAGAAGATCTGGTTGTAAATATTGCCGATATTATTAACGGAGATCCGGAGCGATATCCTATCCTGCATAAAATCATTAACAGTGAGTCGTATAAAACATACAACAAAATATACACCGGAAATGCAGACGCCGCCTATGCGATTTATTCTGTTTCGGCATTTGCCCAGCCGGCATTTTCCGGGGTTCCGGTATACAATACCGCCATCCTTGAAAATGTAAATGATGGAAAGACGCCGGCAACTGTTCAGGAATTTATTGATTTTACCAAAGCTTGCGGATCAAACGGGTATGTAGGCTGGTGGCCGCGCAATGATAAACTTACGAACTGGACGCAGATAAACAACACGCTTGCTCTACCCCAGGGCACTTCGATCATTCCTCCCGCAGGAGATGCATGGAGCGGCTTCATGCCGGAAGGTGAGATTGGAACAGACAGCGAACATTGGAAGCTTACAACAACAAGTGAGAAATCAAAAGAAGTAGTAAAGCAGCTCGCTGAAATGTATAAAGCGGGAGGACTCGATTCCGGGATCGGAGTAAAGGGCGATTTTGATGATGCATATGCAGATTTCGGTGAAGGCAAGATCGGAGCTGCAGACTTTGGTTTTGGATATCCGGGACAATTCCGGGATTTCTATAATACAGCATGGGCTGCAGTCAATGAGAACGCTCAGATGAGTGACCTGACGCTCGGGACGTCACTGACATCCAATGGGAATTATGGCAAGATATATACCACAGGAACGTGGATCGGGGCTCATTATTTTATCCCCACAACGTGCAAATATCCGGACAGAGTGCTCGATCTGGTAGAATTTATTGCCAGCACCGAGGGACAGGATTTGCTGTTCAATACGCAGAATTACAAGTTCAGAACAGATCAAGGCTCTGATTTTTGGAAAACGGTTGACACCCCCTATGGTTATAGCGATGGCAGATGCAAATATGTCTGGTTCAGCTATATGCTCAGCGGAACGGAGTATGAGGTCGATTTTGTTGACAATGACTGGTGGGAAGCGGTGTCTCATCCGATTGATTATAGTAATGAGTGGGCAACAGATGCTGATGCGGCACTCGTTGATTATGCAAATGGTGTCATCTCTGGGTTTGTGAATGATGTCGTTGTGTATCTGCCTTCATATTATAATGTGGTAAGCCTTCCCTCAGAGGCTACGGATATTAGAACAAAGCTTCAGGACATTACAAATCAGTATCTGACACAGATGATCGGCGGCCAGTTGGATGTCGAGAGCAGCTGGAATGATTATGCATCCGAATACGAACAGGCGGGAGCGTCAAAACTTGAAACAATGGTAAATGACGCGATTACCAATGCACGCAATTCCCAGTAGATCAGAGCTGTTTTGTATAGCTGATTTTAAATGCCGGGTTCCGAAAGGAGCCCGGCGAATCTTTTATATACAAGTTTTATCAGACCGTTAATCAGTGCTGTCTGCACAGAGAGGATGCTCGAAATGAAAATATCGGACTTTGATCTGCCATGGCGTGGAGCGTTTGAGCAGCATTTAGTCTATGAACCGTCTCAAAAGCCCGGATTTGCGGCATGGGCAACAGCCTTTCCTTATCAGGACGGGACTCTGGGACTCTCGTTTGATGAAATCCGAACGGAAAAGAATCTGAATTATTCTATGCCAAAACTGGAGCTGGGAGAAGCATCCGGTGTTCCGGTTTCTTATTGTGCAGTTGAATGCGGCGACCGGGATCATCAATCATACCGTGTTTTTATGCGCTCGGAAGATGGCATTCATTTTTATGAAACCGGACGGTGTCCCCGCCGCGAGGGATCAATATGCAATGCGGGGTTCCCGGACGGAAGGATTGTTGGATTTGATGTTCCTCGTATCAATGAAAAAGGTACCGGATGGGGAGATTATATACGAGTCAGGGAAAGTTTTGACGGGGGTAAAACGTGGAGCGATGTCTGCCGTTTGATGGAAGGGGCCATGCCCTATATGTGGAGGGTAAGAAGGCTTAAGAATGGTGAATTGATCATCTTGGCCAGCATCAGTGGTCTGTGGGGACCAGGTGAAGAACGTCCGACCCGAAACAGCCTGCTTCCAGGTGAGAACTGGAAAAACCGAAACCAGCCATTCTTTTTTACCAGTGAAGACGGACACCAATTCAAAGGGCCGTATTATATTCTTCCGGGGATCGGTGCGCATGAATATGATGTTGTTGAATTGCCAGATGGAAGGCTCTTGTTTATTGCCGGTGATGTTCAGGGGACACCGACAGGAAGACAATTTGTTACAAAATCTGGAAATGTATGGTTAAACGGCTGCCTGTTGCCTATCCGAAAAGGAGCTCCGGATGACGCTGTAAAGAATCCTCAGGGAGGATATGTGCCGGAAACCGTTGCTTGGGATAACAAGCATAACTGTATTATCGGCTATCGAAGAGGAAAAGGCTTCTCGATTTCGAATGATTTCGGAGAAAATTGGTTTCGGCTGAAACCGGATGGAATGAAGGACATACTGTATCAGCCGTATCTTCTTGAACTTGCCGATGGAACCCTTGGACTGTACGGCCACATTGGGGGCGACAATGCATTCGGTGAAAGAAACATGACAATTCAGGCACAGATTCTGGATCCGGAGTGCGCTGACGACATGCGTAAGCCGTCTGAGCTTTCACTATTCCGCAAGCTGTCGCAGGATAACAGGAAATACATGAATGACTTTATGGCAAGGCTGACAGTCAGAAACGATCCTGTCAAAGGGGAGAAACTTGAATTTCGAATCAATGCCTATTGGCGAGAGGATGGAAGCGTAAATACAACGAAGCAGGAGGATGCTCTTCTTAAAATTGATGCTGTGACAGATGAAAATGGATATGCCAGTGTCCATATTTCGGAATATGACGGAATTGCCGACATCCATCTGGCATATAATATCGATGTTGTTTTTGCGGGTTCGGATACTGTCAGTTCCTGCTGCGGACCTATGATGACGGTACTGGCGCTTACGCCGGAGAGGCTCAACAAATATCCGTATGATGCGTACTTTGCCGCGGGAACATTGTATCTTTCACCTCTATTTCTTGATCAATATCCGGACGCCATGAATAGTCTAAGAGAAATCTGCGGTGAATGCGATGAACTGCCGGAGAATATTATTCCGGCGGAGGCGGAGGATCGTCTTCTGCGGGCGGGCGTTCTGAAAAGAGTCCGTATGGGAGGCCTCTCTGATGCAGAGCTTTCAAACGAAGCACCGGATTCAGCATCTGACAAACACGTATCCGCAGAGCTGACAGCAGATGGGCGCAACAATGACAGACTATTATGGATCCATAGCGTTCATGCTCCGAGGGTGCTGGATGATGTTAAGCCGATGGGGAGTCCGGACTGTTATTGCTGACAGGGGGCGTTCTATGAAAAATACAATTGTTATCGATTCCGGAACAACAAATACAAGAGTATATCTGATTGATTCTGATGAAAAACTTCTGGCAGTCAGCAGAAAGGAGATCGGAGTCAGAAATACGGCGGCGGATGGCAATAACGGACGATTGAAAAATGCGGTCGGGGATGGCATACGATCAGTGATGGCGGACAAAGATATTACATTTGCTGATATCGAAGCGATTATTGCCAGCGGAATGATTACTTCTGACATAGGACTGGTTGAAATCCCTCATCTTACAGCGCCGGCAGGAAAAGAAGAGCTGGCTGCAGGAATGCAGAAACATATGCTGCCAGATGTTGCACCGGTTCCGATCTGGTTTATTCCCGGAGTTAAAAACCATGACAAATTGGATAAAATTGAAAATCTTGCTTCCATGGATATGATGCGGGGCGAGGAAACAGAGATTACGGCAGTGCTTGAATATGCGGATGACTTTGATTCTCTTCTGATAGTACTGCCGGGATCCCATATGAAATTTGTCAGCATTGATAATTGCAGAAAAATAAAAGCATGTATTACCTCCATCAGTGGAGAGCTCCTTTCCAGTATTACCAATGATACGATTATCGCAGACGCGGTAAAACACAAATATGTTTCAGATAAAACTTATAATCAGGAGTTTTTGCAATATGGTTATAGACAGGCAGAGCAATATGGATTAGGACGCGCATGTTTTTCTGTAAGAATTCTGGGACAATTTTTAGTTCACGATGAGAATTTGCTCGCGAATTATGTTCTAGGATCCGTATTACAGACGGATATACAGGCAATCCGGAAATCAGAAATTTTGCAGACTGACAGCAATACAAAAGTGATCGTTGCGGGAGAGAATGTACTGGCAAAAGCTTTTGCCGATCTCTTGAAAATGAATACTACATTCCGAGATGTCTCGCTGCTTCGTTCTTCACAGGGACTCCCACTATCAGTAAAAGGAGCACTTACACTTTGGAAAGAACGAGAAGCAGTATAAAAGCAGAATGGAAACGGATTTTTTACGAATACTTTTCATGCTTATTATGAAGGGATACAGCAGAAAATGAAAATAAAGAAAGTCAATACATACTATGTACGTCCGAGATGGGGATTTATTGAAATTATCACCGATGATGGGCTATCAGGTTGGGGAGAGGCAGTACTGGAAGGACATTGCAGTACCGTGTTTGCATGTGTCGATGAATACAAGCCGTATCTCATCGATAAAAACCCGCTGAATATAGAAGATATTTGGGAAACAATTTATCGTGCGGGTTTCTATCGGGGTGGGGGAATCATGACAAGTGCATTGTCTGGAATTGACCAGGCCCTGTGGGACATCAAGGGAAAATATTTTAACGCGCCTGTGTGGCAGCTGATGGGGGGAGCTTGCCGATCTAAAATGAAAGTGTATTCATGGATCGGAGGAGATCGCCCGCACAATGTCGCGCAAGAAGCGTTGAAGAAGAAAGAAGCAGGTTTTGAAGCAGTTAAGATGAACGCGACCGATGAACTGCAGATGCTCGATTCGTATAGCAAAATAGATGCAGTTCTTGCTAGAGTGGCAGCAGTAAGGGAAGCCTGTGGAAAAGACTTTGGGATCGCGGTGGATTTTCACGGCCGTGTACACAGGCCTATGGCTGCGATTCTGGCAAAGAAACTGGAAGAGTTTGATCTAATGTTCATAGAAGAGCCTGTTCTTTGTGAGAATTTGGAGATGTTCAAGGAAATCAGAAGAATCGCAAATACTCCTATCGCGACGGGAGAAAGATTGTATACAAAATATGATTTCAAGAGATTGTTTGAGGCGGGCGGCGTGGATATCATACAACCTGACCTCTCACACGCAGGCGGAATATCAGAGGTTAAAAAAATAGCTGCCATGGCCGAAGCGTTTGATATTGCACTTGCGCCTCATTGCCCGCTTGGACCGATTGCTCTTGCGGCATGCCTGAATGTTGATGCGACATCCTACAATGCAGTTATTCAGGAACAATCCATGGGAATTCATTACAATGTCGGTAGAGAAGTGTTGGATTATGTTTTAAATAAAGAAGACTTCAAATTTGAAAAGGGATATGTGAATCTTCCCTCCAAGCCTGGTATAGGAGTTGAAGTGAATAAAGAACTTGTACAGGAGGAAAATAAGAATCCACACAGTTGGAAGAATCCGGTCTGGAGACATGAGGATGGATCGGTGGCAGAATGGTAGATCACGGTTATGATCAGTCTGGAATCAATCATGAATTCAACCGGTGATTATATGTATTATCAAGATAAAGAGTAGAAGACGGTATATACTGATGAAAAGCCAAATTTACAAAGAAATTGAAACCAGGAAGATAATAGCAATTCTTCGCGGATTAACCCCGGAACAATCTTTGAAGGTTGCGAACGCCTTATTTGAAGGTGGGATTACACTATTGGAAGTAGCATTTGATCAAAGGGAAAAAGAAAATGGGTATCGCTCCACACTGGATTCCATTCGACGAATCGCGGAGCAAAACAGGCCTGGAACATTTGTGGGCGCGGGCACAGTAATGAATCGTGAACAGGTAAACATGGCAAGAGAAGCCGGAGCCGGTTTCATTATTTCGCCGGATGTAAATAAAGATGTAATCCAGTTGACAGGCGAGTATGGTATGGTATCAATACCCGGCGCCTATACTGCAACAGAAATAAACTATGCATATAGCTGTGGTGCTGATTATGTGAAAATATTTCCAGCGTCCGCAGCCGGGCCTTCTTATTTTAAGGCAATAAGAGAACCTCTTGGATTTATCCCGATTCTGGCGGTTGGTGGTGTTAATGAAGAAAACATAACAGATTTTCTTAAAGCCGGGGCTGTCGGAGTTGGAATGGGAGGAAATCTTGTTAATAAGGAACTGATTGCCAGAGGCCAGTATCACATGCTCACTCAGAATGCCAGAAAAATAGTAACAAAAATAGCGGATTACAGACTTTCGATTTAACACTTTGCGCTCATGCTTTTTACGTTGATATGCAGTAGCATCACAAATAGTACGCACGAAAACAGCGGACAGGAATTAATCATTTCTATGCTAAACGACTGACTTTCCGCGCGGTCCCAGTTCCCAGAATGCGATGGCGCCGGCAGCTGCCACATTGAGCGAGTCTACGCCGTTTTTCATGGGAATTGTGACGCAGTAGTCACACATTTCGATGGTGCGCGGCGTAAGTCCTTCGCCCTCTGTTCCCATGACGACGGCCAGCCTGTCTTCTGCGCGGAGGATTTTATCGTCGATATCCACCGAGTTGTTGCGAAGAGCCATTGCGACAGTTTTAAAGCCGTGCGCATGAAGGAAATTCATCGCCTGATCCGGCCAGATCCAAAGACGCGACTCCTCCGCCTTGCGCTTCTCAACATCGTCTTCTGTTTCCCTCCGCTCTACATGCCACGGGGAGTCAAAATACGTCCACGGAATCTGAAAGACGGTTCCCATGCTGACCCGGTCAGCCCGGCGATAAAGCGGGTCGGCACAATCGGGCGTGAGAAGGATGGCGTCCATCGAAAGGGCGGCGGCTGAACGGAAAAGCGCTCCAACGTTCGTCGGATTCACGACGTCCTCGAGAATGACAATCCGATGGGCGCCCTGAAGGAGAACTTCAATGACGGGAAGAGGACGCCTTCGCATGGCGCAGAGCGCTCCTCTGGCAAGCTTAAAGCCTGTGATTTTCGAGAGAAGCTCATTGCTGCCGATATAGACCGGAATATCGCCGCAGCGGGCGATATCTTCCGCAGCAGGGCCTTCTGCCTGCGACGGCTCCGCAAGGAAGGAAATCGGCTCGTAACCTGCATCGAGTGCCCTTGCGATCACATTCGGACTCTCCGCGATGAAGATTCCTTCCTCCGGCTCATAATAGTGCCGCAGCTGCGCCTCATTCTGATTGGAATAGATGGCCAGTTCCGGCCTGTCAAGATTATCGATCCGGATGAATTCTGCCATGAATGGTTTCGACCCTCTCTAAACCGCAAGTGCGGGTTATTTCCCTGCCGCTTGCGGCGTCTCGTTACAGACAGGTTTTGCGGTGGCTTCATAGCTTGCTTTGATGGATGCTACAGTGTGATTGGCATAGGTACTCCAGGTAGGCTCATAAGATTCATCCGCCTGATCGCCCCACATATCCCAGCCATCCCGATCACCTCTCGCAAACAGCTCTATCCTGGGAGCAGGGCTGCAAGCCTCGATAATTGGTATTATTTCATCCGGCTTTCGGCTGTGTTCCCTTTTCATTGTCCTGATAATATTGACCTGTGATCTGGCAGGCGGAAGGGTTCGATTGGGAGCACTGTTCTTTTTTATTCCAAACAGGATCATCTCGGTGACATTACGAAAATAAAAACCGACACCGCGTCCATCGGGTTGACCGTCCTTGCGCACTTTTTCCCATATAAAATTTGTCTTATATTCAAACCCCCATGCATCCATGACGGCAAGTCCGTCCGGCAGCAGCGCATTAGGTATCCAGAGATAAAGCTGTGCCTTGTCTCCTGCGATATCAGCTACTGGCAATTGTTTGATATCATCAATCGTCATGGTTTCATATCTGGTCAATCGCTTGTGCTCCGGAGCAACTTTGCCTGTGCGATTTTGAAACTGCCATGGCGGGTCGGCATAGATTGTATTGTATTTTTTACCCTTCGTAAAAGCTCTCAAGCTGTGAATCGTAAGCTGTAAGTCTTCCATACCCTTCTATACATTCCTTTCTGATTCCCACCGCAAGGATCGGGCATCCGCCGTTCCGCCTCGAGTCAAGACGATATGTGAGTTTCCCCATCCATGTCGTGCTGGCACCGTACTTTTTCATCAGTAATTGGCCATTGTCATCCTTTTCTTTTTTAAGAATCTCATTCAGTTCTTCGGCCCGGGTTACGATAACACCTACATCAATCAGCCCACAGTCAAAATATGTTCTCATCGCAAGCAAGTCACGGTCAAATGTCTGATCTTTGCTGTTCCATTCCAGATCGAATGCAACCTTATTTTTCAGAAAATCGATGTTGTGGCCATCGATGTAACCATCGATTGTTTCAACCTCGTAAGGTTCATCTGCGAACCTTCCCCTGCGCTGAGCGGCTTGCCTGGGGTATTTTTTTACGACAAGATCGCCGGAAATACGTATTTCTCTCCACCCATACGGATATAGAATATCATCAAATTTTTTCGGGATGGGAGATTCGTTGCCTCCGGCCTTTCTGATGTCATCTCTTGTCAGATGAAGCCTCCGAAGGCAATCCTGCAACTCGGTCCATTCCTCAGGAAAGGATTCATGAAGAATTTCGAGAGCATGTCCATAATTATGAAATTCGAACTTTGCAAGTAGATCGGAATCCAAATATTTTTCGAGTTCCATACGATGCTACCCTTAATTATTGTCCTGAATCAGTGATAAACAGTTCCGTTTTTCTTCGTCGCTGCGATGCTTCTTCCATATGACTTTACTCAGAATAACACTGATAACCACTGGTTTCAAATGAAACCAGGCAGTATCTGAATGCACATATGCGTAGGTGCTAAGAAGAATGCAGGACAAAATCAAGAGGTGCTTCCCGGATCCGGATTGAGCACCGACGTAAAAACGGCTGGCATTTCTGCCAGCCGTTTCTGGCAATGGCAAATCCATAATAAATCCTTGTGAAGAACAAATCCGAAAATGATAAATCCAAATAAGCACCTTGAATGGATTTACAATAAGCCGGAAATGGATTAACATCATTATATGAAGCTGAATCTGGCAGCAGATACATGATCCGGAGCAGACGGGAGTGCAGACAGCGGAATCAGATCCGACAGACATATTACCTCTGCCAACGCATGGATTGTGGAAAGGAGGCAGTCACAAATGACAATAGAAGAGATGAAAAAGCGCAAGAGGGAATCCGGATACACTAATGAACAGGTGGCGAAGGGGTCGGGAGTGCCGCTTGGAACGATCCAGAAGATATTCTCGGGACGAACGGAGCATCCCCGCTATGATACGATAGAAATGTTGAGCCGTTTCTTTGAGAACCATGTTCGGGAGAATGAGAGAGGCTGCGGAATGCATTCTGCATCGGAAGGACAGAAAGGAATTCTGCGGGAAGGGACAGCAGAGTATACGGCCGGAACGAACTCGGTCAGAGAGAAGCAGCAGGGTGAGTATACGCTGGAGGACTATTATGCCTTGCCGGAAGACCGAAGAGTGGAACTGATCGACGGCGTCTTCTATGATATGACTGCGCCTTCCTTCAATCATCAGGATTTGATTGGTGAAATTTACAGGCAGGCTGCGAATTACATTATTGAAAACAACGGCCCCGGACGGGCAATGGTATCTCCGCTTGATGTTCAGCTCGACCGGGATGACCGCACGATGGTGGAGCCGGACTTTCTCATTATCTGTGATGAAAGCAAGATTATTGATCGCTGTATCTACGGGGCGCCGGACTTTGTACTGGAAGTCATCTCCAGAAGCACGAAAAAGAAGGATTATACAATCAAGCTGGCAAAATACCAGAACGCAGGGGTACGGGAATATTGGATCGTGGACCTGGATCAGCGAATGGTTGTAATATATTATTTTGAAGATCCGGATTTTCCGAAGATTCTTCCTATGAAAGGAAAAATACCGGTCAATATCTATGATGGTAAATTCGCAGTAGACTTTGACTTCATTGTAAGCCGTCTGCTTCCGGTCAGAAAACATCCGGACGATGCGGAAAATCAATAAGAGATGGATAGACTTTGAGGCGATGAAAAGACGTGAGACTCAGTGTCATTGTCCCCGTATATAACATGGAGGCGGGTGAAAAACTGAAATGGTGCCTTGACTCACTTGCGGCTCAGACGCTGCCGGAAGGAGAGATGGAAGTCATCATGGTCGACGACTGCTCGACGGACGGTTCGTTTGCTCTCATGCAGGAATATGAGAAAGCATATCCGGAACAGTTCCTTGCGGTTCACAGCCCGGTCAACCATCATCAGGGCGGCGCGAAAAATATCGGGCTTTCCCTGGCGAAGGGTGACTGGATCGGCTTCATCGATGCCGACGACTGGATTACGGGGGATTATTACGCAAGGCTTCTTGGCAAGGCGGAGGAGACCGGCGCCGACATGGTCGGATGTGACTACTGCTTCGTCTCGGAGCATACCTTCAAGCCGGGGAAAAGGGTTGCGAACAATCGTTCGGATCAGACTGGGGTACTGGACGAGAAAAAATATCGGAAACTGATTCTTGATACGGGAAGTCTGGTCGTGAAAATCTACCGCCGCGGGATCATTTACGGCGACCGTCCGGAGGCAGACGCGAACAGGCTTCAGGACAGGACGCGCGCTGTGGATGCGGGCGGAACATTCCGGGGAAAGCCGGTGGATGTTTTCCCGGAGGATATTTTCTATGAGGACAACGCGGTCTGTAACACATGGGTTCTCCGCGCGAAACACTTCGAATATATTCCGGAAGCTCTGTATTACTATTATCAGCACAGCGCATCGACGGTGCATACCATTTCGGAGAAGAATCTTAAGGACCGCTGTACGGCCGGGCGGATGATCGTATCCGAGGCCAAGAGACACGGGTATTTTGAAAAGTACCAACCGGAAATTGAATTCCTCTATACAGTCCTTTTCTATGTGAATACGCTATTCTCGGCCATGCCGAAGGAACAGCACATCCGGCATTGCTATGCTTTCACAAAGAATCTGGGGCAGGAGATGAAGGAAACATTCCCGGATTTCCAGAAAAACCCTTATTATCAGGAACGGATTCATGCGGAGGAGAAGAAGCTCATTGCGATGCAGATGAAGTCGCAGCTGCTTTTCTACTGCTATTACCGGGTACTGTGGGCTTATCGGAACTTCCGCAGGAAATAGGGCCGCATCTTTTTGCCTTCCGGCATCTTGTCAGGGGAAAAAGGCGGTTTACAGCAGATTTACCATGGTTCCTGCAAAGGATAAAAATAGAACACTTTCCTCCGGATGATCCTGTCCTGATTGTCAACCCGGATGATCGGACTTTTCGCATCCACAACGGAACATACATCATGATATGATGGAAAAGGCTGCAGAAGAAACGAGGCAGCGTCAAAACTTCTGTTTACACATATCATCTATTTTTTACAACGGGGGGCATGAACCAGTGAAAACGGATATTGAAATCGCACAGGAGGCAGAGAAGCTTCCAATCAATGAGATCGGAGCAAAGCTTGGAATCGGTCCGGATGACTTGGAACTCTACGGGAAGTACAAGGCAAAACTGTCGGAGAGCTTCCTGGGTTCATTGTCTTCGCATCCGGACGGAAAGCTGATCCTCGTATCGGCGGTCAACCCGACGCCGGCAGGAGAGGGGAAGACAACCATCAGCATCGGCCTGGCGGATGCTTTCAGCAGGCTGGGGAAAAAGGTCTGCCTTGCACTCCGCGAACCTTCGCTCGGACCGTGTTTTGGCGTGAAGGGCGGAGCTGCAGGCGGCGGATACGCGCAGGTTGTGCCGATGGAGGATCTGAACCTTCATTTCACCGGGGATTTTCACGCGATCACGGCAGCAAACAATCTGCTCGCGGCCATGATCGACAATCATATTCATTTCGGCAATGCGCTCCGCATCGATCCTACGAGAATCGTCTGGAAGCGCTGCATGGATATGAATGACCGGGCACTGCGGAATATCACGGTCGGTCTCGGCGGCCACGCGAACGGGCCGGTCCGTGAGGATCATTTCGTCATCACGGCAGCATCTGAAATCATGGCGACATTCTGTCTTGCCGACAATATGGCGGATCTCAAGAAACGTCTTTCGAGAATCGTCATCGCCTACAATTACGACAATGAACCGGTCACGGCGGGCCAGCTCGGCGCTGTCGGTTCCATGGCGGCTCTCCTCAGGGATGCCATCCGGCCGAATCTGATGCAGACGCTCGGCCATACACCGGCGCTGGTGCACGGCGGTCCGTTCGCAAACATCGCACACGGATGCAATTCTGTCCGTGCGACCAGGGCAGCTCTGAAGCTCGCGGACATTGTCATCACGGAAGCCGGTTTTGGCGCGGACCTCGGAGCGGAGAAGTTTATGGACATCAAGTGCCGCCTCGCGGGGCTGAAGCCGAGCGCGGTTGTCCTCGTCGCCAGTGTCCAGGCTCTTAAATACAATGGCGGGGTGCCGAAGGCGGACCTGAAGAAGGAGAACACGGAAGCGCTGAAGAAGGGCATCGTGAATCTCGAAAAGCATGTCGAGAACCTGAAAAATTTCGGCGTACCGGTCGTTGTCACGCTGAATTCCTTCATCACGGATACGCCGGCGGAAGAGGCGATTGTGGAGGAGTTCTGCGCGGACCACGACTGCGAGTTTGCAAGAGCCACCGTCTGGGCCGACGGCGGAGAGGGCGGTATGGATCTGGCAGAGAAGGTGCTCTCCACGATCGAGAATAAGCCGTCCGACTATCACCCGATTTACAGCCTGGATGAGACACTGAAGCAGAAGATTGAGACAATCGCGAAGACGATTTATGGGGCCGACGGCGTCGAATACACGTCGGCAGCGGAGAAGGCACTGTCAAAACTCGAGGCAGACGGCTTCGGGAAGCTCCCTGTCTGCATCGCCAAAACGCAGTATTCTCTGTCCGACGATCCGCACAAACTGGGCCGCCCGACCGGATTCAGCATTACCGTGCGCGATGCCTATGTATCGGCCGGCGCCGGATTTGTCGTTGTCCTCACAGGCGATATCATTCAGATGCCCGGACTTCCGAGACATCCTGCGGCTCTCGATATCGACGTGGACGATGACGGTGTCATTTCCGGACTGTTCTGAGGCTAATGCGATTCAGCAAAGAGCTGTCCGCCGAAAAAATTGGCGGAAATCTGGGCAGTCACGGCAACTGCAGCAGCAAAAAACGGTCTGAACGCGGAGGAGAAAAGCGGTAAATGTTCCGCTTCCTTCATTATCCCTTTCAGACCGTTTTTTATTTGCGGTGATTACCGCAGTTAATAGCCATTAGTTAATAGCCACTGCCGATTTTATTGCCCGGCTGTCGACCCTGCTGCCTGCTGCTGTGCGGCAACGGCGGCTTCCGCCTGTGCCTGTGCCGCATAAGCTGCCGCGGCTGCGGCCTCTGCCTGCGCCTGTGCATTTGCGATTGTGGCAGGATCGCCGCCGGCCTGTGCCTGTGCAAGAGCCTGATTGGCGGCCTCTGCCTGGGCGTGTGCCTGCTGAGCGGCTGCAATGGCAGCCGATGCGTCCGCTGTTGTTGATGTGGTCTGTTGTCCTACCGTCGCGGCGGTGGAGCCGGGATCGGCATCGGACCCGCTGGTATCGCTGTAGGTATGATATCCTGCAGCTGCCGCTTCCTCCTGATCCATGCCGCCGAATACAAGCACCGGGGTGCCGACCTCGACGAGGTCATAGAGTTTTGTCGCAAACTTGAGTGGAAGATTGATGCATCCGTGAGAGCCGTTTGTGATGTAGATTTTTCCGCCGAAGCGGCTCCGCCATGTCGCGTCGTGGAAGCCGCAGCCATTGTAGAACGGCATCCAGTTGCTGACCGGCGATGCGTAGCCGGGACCGCGGAGTACTGCGTTCTTTGCCATCGCGAAGATATAGAAGGCACCGTCCGGTGTATTGTGCGCAACGACCGCCTTGCCGGAGACACAGTCACTCTCTTCCACTACTTTGCCGTCTTTCACGACGTATACATGCTGATTGTCGAGGTCTGCCGCTACATAGGTGTCACCGTAATCCTGTTTTCCGAATTCAGCTGCCTCCTGCTTCCAAACCGGCTCAAGCGTCTTCACGCTGTCCTTCGATTCGAGGGCCTGCTTCAGGGCTTCCTTCGTTGCATCCGTATCCAGCTCCCAGCCATACGTACCGGGCTCAACGGTTACTGTTTTGTTCGTTCCCGGAATCTTCAGCGTTCTCTTTTTATCGATGGTGTTATATTTCTCAGCGAGTTCATCGACCCAGGTGAGAGCCTTGTCCACGTCAACCTGTGCCAGACCGTCCTTATAGGAAATCCAACTGTACAGCTCCTCATCCGAAGGGCGCTCTTCAGTATCGCCGAACTGAATCGAAGGGAAATCTTCGAAGAAAGCATTGTAAACATCTGCCTCGGCGCGGAGAGTTTCATCATCTGCGGTGACGGCCGGTTCTTTGTAGACACCCGCCGTGTCGAGATTGAGATTTGCCGTCAGCGTTTCGACAGCAGCCGAGACGACGTCTAAGGTTTTGACGCTGTCGAGTGCTGTTCCCTGGGTTTCCGGGACAATCGTCATGGACCCGTCATTCATTTCAAGATATGCGTCCTGTGGTTCTGTAACATTGCCTTTCTCGTTCATGGAGAGCGATGCGATGGCCTTTTTGAGTGCATCTGCGTCAAAACGGATCCCGGCATTGGATGTGAGAACGGATGAGCCGGCAAGCGAAGAAATCCAGGTAAATCCGCTGTTTTCCTTCATGAGACGGGAAAGCTCCCCATCCGAAAGGTCGAAGGCAATACCGATGTCGCTCCCCGTGATCTCATCGGTCAGATCCCCGCGGCCCGTGAGTTTCAGAACGTAGCCGTCCGTTTTTGCGGAAAGAGCCTTTCTTGCCTGATCCGCATTCATGTAGGAGACGTCCACGCCGTCGATGTATGTATTCGGGTTGAAGTGAGATGTGAAGTATGCGCTGACGCCGAGATAGGCGGCTGCGGCCGCCCCTGCGAGAGAGCATACGGAAATGACAATTACTTTCTTTTTATCCATACCTTATTCCTGCGTTATTGCAGCTTATCACCAGTGAAAGAGTCTTTATTATGATAGCAGAAAATCCCATCTTAATTTTGTCGATTTTCCGTAAAAATTCGGAAACAACTGTAATTCTCCTGCGACAATTGGAAAACTATTTGTCATGAATACAGAAATCCCCCGCGCGGGCGGACCCATGTCTGCCGCCTGCGCGTGTTTCCTGTGTTTTCCTCATGAATGCCGGAAACCTCCCTGCCGGCGGATGAGCGGCGGATATTCGAAGCTCTCGTGAATTATTCCTCGTGAATGCCCGAAGCCCTGACCTCCGGATAACGTCTTTTCATGATGACGAGGTAGCAGATGACAAGAAAGCTGCCTGCCGTGAACCAGGCCAGCGGATTGGCGAGGCAGACAAGGGAGAAGCTCATGCGTTTCTGCGCAATGAGAGCGATGACGGCGCGGGCGGCAAGCTCGATGATACCGCCGCACAGCGGCAGGAAGCTGTTATCCATGCCCTGGATGATGTTGCGGTATTCGAAGATCAATGCAAGAAGAATCATGCCGGTACTCACGGCGTTCAGATACGTGCTCACCATCGGAACGATCTCTTCCAGATCCTCGGTGACAAAAAGACGTGTCATCGAGGGGCCGAAGAAAACGCAGATAATACTTGATATACCTGCGGAGATAACAGAAAGGATCGTAGCTGCACGGGCTCCGGCCTTGATGCGGTCGATCCGCTTCGCTCCGTAGTTCTGCGCCGTGAAGCTCGCGACAGAGGCGCCGATGCCGCCGAAAATCTGCTCGATGAGCGCCTCGATTTTCTGCCCGGCCGTGAAGGCGGCGACAGCAGTGGAGCCGAGCAGGTTGAGAGCCGTCTGGACCATGACCGCGCCGATGGCAGTGATGGAGAACTGGAAGCCCATCGGAATGCCGAGCCGGATTTCGCTCATGGCAATACTGCGGTCCGGGAGAAAATCCCGGAAGGAGAGCCGATACTCCGGCATTTTTGTGTACATGTAGACGGCACAAAGGGCAGCGGCGATAGCCTGCGCGAGAATCGTGGCCCACGCAGCTCCCGCTACGCCCATATTAAATGACAGGATGAAGAGAAGATCGAGGAAGATGTTGAGAGCTGCCGAAAAAATCAGGAACATGACCGGGACGCGGCTGTTTCCGAGCGAGCGCAGGATGCAGGCAAGCAGTGTGTATATGGTCTGTGCGAGCGCAAAAGCGCAGATGATTATTATGTATTCATAGGCTTCTTCATAAATATCGGCCGGCTCGTGCATGACCGCAAACAGAGTCCGCATGAACAGTGTGCTGAAGAGGGATATGAATGCAGTGATGATGACGGAAAGAGTAACAGAATTGCCGATGGCGCGGCGCACTCCGGCCTGATTGCCGGCGCCGAATTTCTGTCCGATCGGAACGCAGAAACCAATGCAGCACCCCATAGTGAATCCGAGAATGAGGAAACTGATGGTACCGGTCGAGCCGACGGCTGCAAGTGTTCCCGTTCCGAGACACTGACCGACGATAATAGTGTCGGTCATGGAATAAACCTGCTGAAAGATGTTGCCGATCATGACCGGAATACAGAACTGAACGATCAGCCGCATCGGGCTGCCTTTGGTCATGTCCTTCTGAACTGCCATAGAAAAATCTCCTGATTCTGCCTGAACTGCCGGATGCCTTTAAGGCTGTCCCCGTCACAGATATCTTAGCATTTCATGACGCCCGATTGCACAGTCTGTCCCGGCACTGTTACAATAAAACTGCAGCGCAGATTCATTCACACGCCGGCTTCCGCGCAGCCGGAACGGCGTGGACGCGGATGAGAGGATCTGCTGCAGCTGATAATTCAGGAAACAGATAAGTGCCGGTAAAACGGCCGAAGGAGGAAACGATGGCTACACCGCACAATCAGGCAGAAAAGGGAATGATCGCCAAAACCGTGCTTATGCCGGGGGATCCGCTCCGCGCTAAATATGTTGCGGAGCATTATCTCGAGAATGTCACATGTTTTAACGAAGTGAGGGGAATGCTCGGCTACACGGGAACATACGAGGGACACCGTGTCTCTGTCATGGGAAGCGGCATGGGCATGCCGTCCATCGGAATTTATTCCTATGAGCTCTATCATTTCTACGATGTCGACAGCATCATCCGCATCGGATCGGCGGGCAGCCTGCAGCCGGATGTAAACCTGATGGACATCGTCATCGGACAGGGGGCGTGCACAGACTCGCGATACGCGTATCAGTACGAGCTGCCGGGGACGTTTGCACCGATTGCAGACTTCGGACTTCTCGAGGAAGCTGTGAAGGCAGCAAGAGATCTCGGCGCGAACGTAAAGGTCGGAAATGTCCTGTCCGGGGATGTTTTCTACAACAACTACACGAAGGTAAATGAGAAGTGGGCGTCCATGGGCGTGCTGTGCATCGACATGGAGTCTGCGGGACTTTATATGAACGCGGCCGCGGCGCACAAGAAGGCGCTCACGATTCTCACAATTTCGGATCATCTCTTCAAAGAAGGACAGCTGACACCGGAGCAGCGCCAGACGGGCTTCGGCCAGATGATGGAAATTGCGCTGAAGACTGCAGCTGCCGAGGACGGGCATTAATCAGTAAAATTTGTGAGCTGCGTGAGTACATCAAAATATTCCGCGAAGGTCTTGCGGCAGCACTGCGGGTTTTCGATCACGATGCCGGGAATGACGATGCCGGGAACGGCAAAGGCCATCGCGACGCGGTGATCGCTGTATGTCTGTATTCTCGCGCCGTGCGGGGTCCCGGGCGTGATGCGGATGTCCACTCCGAGTTCCTCTGCCTTTATTCCCATCGCGGACAAATTAGCGGTAATTGAGTGAATTCGGTCACATTCCTGGAGACGGATGTGGCCGATTTTTTGTATGGTGACGGGACTGTCTGCAAACGGGGCAATCGCGGCGAGCGTGAGCGCCTGGTCGGAGAAGGAGTGAAGGTCGGCCGTGACAGCGTGAAGACGGCCGCCGACGGGGCCCTGAATGGAAATTCCATCGGAGGATTCTGAAGAGGTGCAGCCCATTTCTTCGAGTAACCCGAGGAATGCAAGATCTCCCTGCAGGGAATCCGAGTGCACCCCGCGCACGAGCACCTTACCGCCAGTTATGGCTGCACAGGCGTAAAAATACGCGGCCGCGGATACATCCGGCTCGACATCGAATGCGCCGGTCCGCAGCTGTCCGGGAAGTGAAATGGAAAGGCAGAGCGGACTGCGGCTGTTTTCAGAGGATATCTCTTTGACTTCCGCGCCAAAATCCCGCATCAGTTTTACCGTCATCTGCACATAGGAAAGACCGTGTGAGCCCAGCACGCGGATGACGAACGGCCGCTTCAGCGTAAGAGATGCCATCATGAGTGCACTCAGGAACTGACTGCTGTCATCAATATTGACAGATACTTCATCCGTTTTTACGCCGTCCGAGTGAATTGTGAACGGAAAAAATCCGGGTTCTCCGTGATATTCGATGCGGCTTCCAAGGGTCTCCAGCGAACGGAGGAGCGGCTTCATGGGCCGCTTTTTCATCTGTTCGGAAGCATCGAGATGCCATATTCCGGGCACAAAGCCGAGGAGTGCGGTGATGAAGCGGGCCGCCGTCCCGGCACTTCCCACATTGATCGATGCTTCCTTCTTCGGAATTGTTCCGCCAAAACCTGTAACGCGGACGGTTTTCTTTTCCTCATCTGCCTCGACAGGAAAGCCGAGATTCTGAAGGCACCCGATGAACGCGCGCGAGTCGTCACTCATCAGGGCTCCCCGGAGCGTGGTTGTTCCGTCTGCGAGGGCTGCGAGCATGAGCGCACGGTTTGTGATGCTCTTCGAGCCCGGAACCGAAACGGCTGCATTCAGTTTTCTTCCGCCCGCATATGCGGGCCGGACTTCATACGTTTCCACTTGTAAATACCTCTCTGCACCCCGGGTAAAGAAATTTTGCCAGAGGCGGTTTCTGCCTGAAGGACATTGTATCAAAACGTAATTCCCAAAAGCTCGATGAGCAGTCCCCAGAAGACACCAATGCACCAGAGAACAGCCGTGATTTTGATGTTTTCACGAAGATGATTGTTTGTCCGGAAGAGGACGAGCAGACCGACGCCCGCGCTGACGAGAAGTCCTGCCATCATCTGGCCGGGGCCCAGCATTCCGTCAAGATAGAGCTGCGTAATGGTGACGGAAGAGGCGCAGTTCGGAATGAGCCCGAGCAGGCCGGAGAGGAGCGTTCCAACAACCGGCCGGCCCATGAGGGCACCCGTGACTCTGTCTTCGCCCACACCCTCTACGAGTGCGGTGAGAAAGAAGGATATAATGAAAATGAAAATGACAATATTGAAGGTGTGCTTCAGGGAAGCTTTCAGGATACTCCCCTCTTCTTCATCGCATCCGCAGTGTTCACGCTCGCACAGATCATGAATTCGCTTTTCCGTCTTGTATTTATATTTCGTGAAACGGAGCAGAAAATCAAATGCGAGTCCGGAGAGAGCACCGATCAGGACTTTACTTAAAAGGATCTTCATCATCGTGGAAACCGCGGTCTGGTTTGCGATGAGAAGCGGAAGCATTTCATCAGAGGTGGAGAGAAAGACGGAAAGAAGCGTTCCGATGGAGATGACGCCGCCGGCGTAAAGACTCGCCGCAGCCGCGGAGAAACCGCACTGCGGGACGATGCCAATCATACCGCCGATCAGCGGCCCGAACCGCCCGGAAGCGGCAATCAGCTCGGCTGATTTCTCACCTGCCTTCCGCTCGAGTGCCTCCATGATAAGATAGGTGATAAAAAGAAACGGAATCAGTTTTAGCGTATCGACGCCAGCATCAAGGAAGGCGTCCAGGAAAAGAGAAAGCATACAGTACTCCTATCAGTCAAACTGCAGCATCGGTGTATACGCACGGCGCACGCACCGGCTGCCGTATCAGGCAAAATGCATTCGCTGATTTTGCCTCAGTGGAAAAAATGTGGAAAGACCCGATACATGCTGTGACGTGAGAAGGCGGAAGAGGAGTCAGCATGCAAGTGGGGTCAGGACGAAGCCTGTGCCGCCGAATTTTCCTGCCATCAATCAAATATATCGATTCTCAGATACGAATTAAATATAGCATATCGATAAATTTATGCATAATATCGGAGCAGAGCTTTTCGGTGACGGAGCAGTACGAAGGAGGGCGCTGACTGGACGAAGGACTGTGATGCCATCGTGCAGGAGTGCGCCGCAGATTATCATTCCGATGGGCATCACATGACAATGATCTACGCCGATTATTTCTTCATGGAGGCAGTTTTTACGCTTGCAGGAAAAGGACTTTTTATCTGGTAGAGAGCCGTACCGGCGGATTATCTGTCTGTAATCTGTGACGCGAAGGACTTTGGAAAGACCGCAGCAGGCTTGTAATGTTAATTATTTCTAACTGTTAGTTGCGTTTAACTATTCGGGCTGATATACTTGTTTTCGGAAAAAACAGTAGTCAGGGAATCGATCCGGGGGAGATGCCGGGTACTGTGGGCAGCGGAACTGTCAGCAGGCCGGGAATAAGGCCGTCAGGTTCTGCCAGTGATTCCGGTATCGGCAGAGCAGGGCCGGGGCCTTATGGAACAGGCCGATGGAACCGGTTCGAAAAGTGAGAAGAAAAGGGACAGTTATGACGTTACGAGATCTGAAGGTTGGTCAGGATGCAGTCATCCGGTCGGTCGGGGGCGAAGGCGCTCTCCGGCAGCATTTCCTCGACATGGGCGTCATCCCGGGAGCAGAGCTCACGGTGGTGAAATTTGCGCCGATGGGCGACCCGATGGAGCTGCAGATTCATGGATATGAGCTGACGCTGCGGCTTTCCGATGCGGAGAAGATCGGGGTTGATCTCATCAAAGAAAGAAGCAATAAGCACAAGAGAGTCGAGACCATCGAGGACACAGATCACCCGGGACTCGGCGAGGACGGAAAATATCATCGCCAGGGAGACGGGACACCGCTTCCGGAGGGAACGATTCTCACCTTTGCACTCGTGGGAAACCAGAACTGCGGCAAGACGACGCTGTTCAATCAGCTGACCGGCGCCAATCAGCATGTGGGAAATTTTCCCGGTGTCACGGTTGACCGCAAGGACGGTCCGATCAAGGGACATCCGGAGACGGTGGTCACGGATCTTCCCGGCATTTATTCCATGTCTCCGTACAGCAGTGAGGAGATCGTCTCCCGGAATTTTGTCCTGAACGACAAACCGAAGGCAATCATCAATATCGTCGATGCGACGAACATCGAGCGCAATCTGTATCTTACAATGCAGCTTCTCGAAATGGATGTGCCGATGGTCGTGGCCCTGAACATGATGGACGAGGTCATGGAAAACCACGGGTCCATCGACATCAACGGAATGGAGAAGATGCTCGGCGTCCCGGTCATTCCGATTTCGGCGGCAAAGAATGAAGGCGTCGATGAACTCGTGCGTCATGCCATCCATGTCGCAAAATATCAGGAAAAGCCGGTTGTCCAGGATTTCTGTTCGAAGGATGACCACGGCGGGGCCATTCACCGCGCCCATCATGCGGTCGAGGCGATCATCGAGGACCACGCCGAGAGGGCGGGACTCCCGCTTCGCTTCTCCGCGAACAAGGTCATCGAGGGTGATTCGCTGATCCTGGAGCAGCTTCACCTGGAGCAGAATGAGAAAGACATGATCGAGCACGTCGTTGTGCAGATGGAAGAGGAGGGCGGTATGGACCGCGCGGCCGCCATTGCCGATATGAAGTACGACTTCATCGAGCGTGTCTGCGAGGCGACGGTCGTAAAGCCGGAGGAGAGCAGAGGAAGGATTCGATCGGAGAAAATTGACCGGATTCTCACTGGTAAATACACGGCCATCCCGTGCTTTGTTCTCATTATGCTGCTGGTGTTCTACCTCACCTTCAACGTCATCGGTGCTGCCCTGCAGAATCTGCTTCAGATGGGAATTGATGCGCTGTCGGCGGAAGCGGACCGGGGACTCACTGCAATCGGGACCAATGCGGCGATTCACAGCCTTATTATCGACGGGATCTTCAGCGGTGTCGGAACCGTCCTGAGCTTCCTTCCGATTGTAGTCGTTCTGTTCTTCTTCCTGTCTCTTATGGAAGACTCGGGATACATCGCCCGTGTGGCATTCTTCATGGACAAGCTCCTTCGCCGGATCGGCCTTTCCGGGCGGAGTATCGTCCCGATGCTGATCGGTTTTGGCTGCACGGTACCCGCGGTCATGTCGACGAGAACACTGCCTTCAAGGCGTGACCGCCGCATGACGATCATTCTTACACCGTTCATGAGTTGCTCGGCAAAACTGCCGATTTATTCCTTCCTTGTTGCGGCCTTTTTTCCGGGCAGGGGCGGACTCATCATGACGGGGCTATATTTCCTCGGAATTCTTCTCGCGATCGTCACGGCACTTCTTTTCAAGGGGACGATTTTCAAAGGGGAGGCGGTTCCGTTCGTCATGGAGCTGCCGAATTATCGTATGCCGGGGCCGAAGAACGTGGGGCAGCTGCTCTGGGAGAAGTCGAAGGACTTCATCGAGAAGGCCTTCAGTGTCATTCTCGTCGCAACCATTGTCGTCTGGTTCCTGCAGAGTTTTGACGCTCATCTGAATTTCGTGACGGACTCTTCGACCAGCCTTATGGCACTTGTCGCAAGTGCGATCGCGCCGATCTTCCGGCCGCTCGACATGGGCGACTGGCGCATCGTCACATCCCTGATCGCCGGCTTCATGGCAAAGGAGAGCGTGGCTTCGACGATGCAGATACTGTTCGGAACTTCGATTGCGACGGCGATCGCGCCCATCACGGCAGCGACGATGCTGGTGTTCGTACTTCTCTACACGCCGTGCGTCGCGGCGATTGCATCCATCCGCAGAGAACTCGGCGGGAAGTGGGCGTTCGGTGTAGTCATCTTCCAGTGCGTTGTGGCCTGGATCGCGGCGTTCATTGCCCATGCGATTTTTCTTTTGTGCGGTGTATAATCGGTGTTAGAAAAACAACACCGCATTAGAAAACGATGCCGCATGAAAGAACAACGCTGTATTGTGAAAACGCAGGCCGGACACTTTCGAAGCGAACAATAATACGATTTGATCAAGGAAATCAGGGGGACTTGCTTTGGGCAGATTCGGGGGTGCACAGAAGTCGAAGGATATGACAGAAGGACCGATTCTTAAGGAACTGGTCCTTTTTTCTCTGCCGCTTCTTCTGGGGAATATCTTTCAGCAGCTTTACAATACAGTCGACAGCGTGGTGGTCGGCAACTTCGTGAGTGCCGATGCGCTTGCCGCAGTCACGATGACGGGCTCGGCGGTCGGAACGCTGGTCGGTTTCTTTGTGGGCATGTCAACCGGAGCAGGAGTCGTGATCTCACAGCGCTTCGGTGCAAGAGACCGGGCGGGACTGCGGAAGGCCATTCACACATCGCTGGCGGCGACGTTTTTCATGGGACTTGCCATGATGGCAGTCGGATATTTTGTGACGCCCGGGCTTCTGCGCCTCATGCAGACGCCGGAGACGATTCTTCCGCTTGCGACAACATATCTGCGCATTTACTTTCTCGGCATTGAGGGACTCATGTTTTACAACATGACATCCGGAATTCTCCGTGCAGTCGGAGACTCCAGGCGGCCGCTCTATTTCCTGATCCTCACGAGTGTCCTCAATGTCGTGCTCGACCTCCTGTTTGTCATTGTGTTTCACCTCGGCGTCGCGGGAGTCGCTTACGCTACCATCCTCTCGCAGTTCATCTCCGGAGGACTCGGAATTTACGTGCTCGCGCGTTCGAAGGATGACTACGGAATCACGATGCGGGAGATGAGGATCGATTCCGCATCACTTAAGAAAATCATTTTCATCGGACTGCCGGTTGGTCTGCAGCAGGCGGTCATTTCCTTCTCGAATGTCTTTGTCCAGGGCTACATCAATAGTTTTGGCAATGCCAGTGCTGCAGGATGGGGAGCGTACGGACGGGTGGATGCCTTTGTCATGCTTCCGCTGCAGAGCATCGCCCTCGCCATGACGACTTTTACAGGGCAGAATGCCGGGGCAAAGAAGGCTGACCGTATCGACCGCGCAATCCGCGAGTCCATTCTCTTTTCCACACTGCTCACCATAGCTATCTGTACCGCCGAGTTCGCGGCAGCCCCGCAGATTGTCTCGCTTTTCAATCAGGACCCGGAGGTCATCCGATATGGAACCCTTTTCATCCGCACGAACTGCCTGATGGACGGCCTTTGTGCCTTCAACCAGATTCATAACAGCGTGCTGCAGGGCGTCGGCGATTCGGCAGCCCCGATGGCAATCATGATTTTCTCTCTGGTTGTGTTCCGGCAGATCTATCTTTTCATCGTGTCGCATGTCAGCAATTCGCTGCGGCTGATCTCCTTCGGATTTCCGGCGGGATGGCTGATCGCGGTGATCATCCTCGAGATTTATTTCCACAGGCGGGGATGGAAGAGGATGATTGCGGCATAAAAAGCCGTTGGCTGAAAAGAAAGAAGTATGGATGCGAAATCTGATTATAAGAGCAAAATCGCATAATGTAAGAAAATCAGATCAGGGAATCCAGTGCACAGAGCGCCGCTCCGACGGCGCCGACGATATCCGGGACATCGCAGATAAACAGTTTTGCGCCGATCCGCTCTTCGATGGCCCTGACGACACCGGGATTTCTTGCAACGCCGCCGGTCATCATGTATTCCGGCTCCATTCCGACGCGCTTCATGAGGGAGACAGCCTTCCCTGCAATGGCATTATGGACACCCCTTGCGATGTCCGCCTTCTCCTTATTCTGGGCGATGAGGGAAATGACCTCGGATTCCGCAAAAACGGTGCACATGGAGCTGATCTCGACGTTTTCCTTAGACTCCATCGAAATCGGGCCGAGATCATCAATGCCCACTTCCAGTGTTCTTGCCATCGCTTCAAGAAAGCGGCCTGTGCCGGCGGCACACTTGTCATTCATGACGAAGTCGGCGACATTTCCGTCGGCGTCAAGGCGGATGGCCTTCGAGTCCTGACCTCCGATATCGAGAATGGTTCGGACGTTCGGATCAAAGTAGCGGGCACCGCGCGCGTGGCAGGAAATCTCCGTCACGTTGCGGTCCGCGAACGGAATAGAAACGCGGCCGTAGCCGGTTGACACAATTGCCCTGAGATCTTCCCTTGCAAGGATGCGCCCGAGTTTTTCTCCCGCAGCAGCGAGAGCTCCGGCGAGCGCCTTATCTGCCGAGACACCGGACTTTGCACCCGTGCGGAGGATGACCTCGGCGAGGATCTGCCGGTTTTCATTCATGATAACCGCATTGGTGGATGTCGATCCGCTGTCGATGCCGCAGACGAGAACATCACCTCCGGAAGCCCCGGCCCGGACCTTTGTTTCAGCACTTTCCCTTTGCTCTTTTCTTCCAAATCTCATTTTTTCCTTTGCTCTTTCCGGATTTCCCTCTGAGGACCTTTGGGTTTCCGCTTCTTCAGCAGTTCCGGCTTCCTCCGAGACGGCAGCCGCCGGATTTTCCTCTGACCCGCCTTTTTTCCTTTTTGCCCGCAGGGCTTCGATGAATGCCTCCACGCGGGTGCGGATCTGTCCTTCACACTGCTTTGTGAGGTCGGTTTCAATCTTCAGAATCGGAACACCGCTCTGTTTGTGGATGCGTGCGTATTCATAACTGTAGCTGTCGCAGAATTTTACGGTGTGATCAATGACGCCGTCCACATTTTCCTCAAGAACAGAAAGCCGGGAAAGCCTTCCGGAAGTATCCGCCATCCGAAGGCAGGGAATCTGCATCAGAAGAGCACGCGCATATTCAAAAAGGAGCGGTGTGACAGACGGAAACTCGTCTCTGAATTCCGGCGAGCCGAAGCGAAGGCTTCCGCAGGCGGAACCTGTACAGACAGAATCGCTGCTGCAGGAACCGGTTCCCGGAGAGGAGTCTTTCGGAATTTCCGCGGGTCTATCTTCCGGAATTCCCGTGAGGCTGCCTTCAGAACCCCCGGCAAAGAGGTCGTTTTCTCTGCCGCTTTTCCACAGCGCACTTGCGCGGTCCTGCCCGGTGCAGGAAAGATCAAATGAAATTTCAGCGCCGTTCTCTTCCAGGATGGAAGAGAGCATGACCGGCATGCGGGCGCCGATGAGTCCGATACGGATCCTGCCGGCCGAAGCTCCGGAATCCGTCCGGGACCCTGCGGCTTCGGCTTCTTTTCTCTCTTCCTTCAGAATTTCAGCCAGCTTTTCTTCCGGGATGCCGGCAGGGATGCACGCCGCTCCTGTGTCCCGATCCGCTGCATCAGAGAGTGCGGTGTCCTCTCCGGCGTTTTTCCTGAATTTCCGGTAGGATTCTGCAAGGGCAAGGATGCGCTCTGCATAGAGAGCAGTGGCGCTGTCATCCGTCTTCCTCGGGATATCGAGGAGATAGAAGAACTTTCCGGGATAAGCAGTTTTTACGGTGTCATAGAGGCGGCGGATGGAATCGCAGCAGGTCGTAAAAACAATGCCCTCGCAGTCCTTCTCGTGCAGGGGCATCCATTCAAGGACGGACTTTGCGTAGGAGCACATGTTGGGATGCATCATTGCGTCTGCCCGGTTAAAGGATGAGACGGACGGGCTGATGCGCTCTGTTTTGGCTCCGAGTGACGTGAGCAGCTCTACCGGTGTGTATTTGCAGACATAGCCCAGAATCATGAGTTGTTTTGAATACCTGTACCTTTCTTCTGCCCGCTTTTATGACAGGACACGGTCCGAATAATCGACCTTCGGATTCTGCTTCCTTGAGGGCGCTTCGGGGAGATCTTCCTTCGGTTTTTCGTGAATGGTCGGTACGCCGAGCTCTTCGAGAAATGCCTCGAAGCGGGTCTTGATCTGCCCGTCCGGGCAGTTTCTGCGGTCGACGTCATCGCCGTCGAGAATGAGCATCGGTTTCCCGAGCTCCAGAACCTTTTTTTTCATGAGCTGTATGCCGCCGGCGCTCTGGCGGCAGCCCCAGCTGCAGAATCCGATGACGCCGTCGGGGTCGTATTTCCGGATCATTTCCGTGATGGCGTCCAACTTGCGGGAGTAGTCGCCGTTGTAGATGTTGAGCAGCATCTTGTCGGCAAGGGCCTCCAGAGGATGCGCCGTGTCGAGCATTTCCGTGTAATCAAGGTCAAAATCCCAGACGGAAATGCCGATGCGGTCTGAATCATTGAAGTAATCGCGGAGCGTGGGCTCTGCATAGGGCGGGATGTGAAGGAAGAGAATCCGTTTCTGATCGATGGCAGGGAAGAGATCAATTTCCTCATCCATGCGGCGGAAACATTCCTCGGCCCAGTCCATGCCGATGTCGAGGTGGGACGCGAAAAGCTGGAAAATCATGAGCGTGAGCGTGTTGGGAAAGTTGTGTTTCTGGCGCTTTTCAACGTAGGAGAGGAAATGCGTTTTGGCGCGGTTCTCGCTCTCAAGCCGCGCGCTCAGTTCATCCATATCGAGTGTTTTCCCGGTGATCTCACTGAGCCTTCCGATGAGCTCTTTAAGCTGGAGGACGACGTAGCGCCTGTTTTCCGGGGACCACTCATGCGGAACATCAATGATAAAGGAGGGGACGCCGAAGGTATCATTGAGCGCCCTGAAGGAATTCACGTTCCCGTCGCAGACCATCGAGGTCGTAACGCCAAAACGCGCACGGGGCAGAATACCGGCGCCCATCGCGCCGAGAAAGGTGCGGTGATACGAGCAGAGCGTCGGCGCAATGCCCATGCTCTCGGCTCCGTCGACGAGCGTATTCTCAATGTAAAAACCAGACAGATAGCTCGAGAGGCATTCCATGGAAACGCAGGTGAGGCCGAAGCACTGCAGGATCTCGACGGGCGCAAAGATGTTGGTATAGGCGAGAGTGGAGGGATTCTTCAGCGCGTCGGCGACGAGCTTTATTCCCTTGTAGTTGAGATACTGATAAGCCTTCGGAATCCTTTTATCGAAGGCGTACCGGATGAGAAGCGTCTCGAGGTCAAGACCGATGATGATCTGCCTTCCGGCTTTTTCCGACCTGTCCGCGATATTTTTCCGGACCATGTTTCCGTAGATGCTGGCAACATTCATGAGAGTGAATTTCCTTATGGCTGAGATTACTCTGTCGATATATGTTTACAGGCCCCGGAAGTGGCTCTTTTGCAATTCACTCCCGGAACGGCCGGTCCGCATACTGCAATATGCGTCCGGCCGGGGTTCTGACTTCTGTAAGGGTTACATCTTTCCGTTCATTGAGAGCGCGATGCGGTTCTTCTTCGGATCGACGGACACGACGGTCACGTCAACGACATCGCCGACCTTCACGACATCCATCGGGTTCTTCACAAAGTGATCGGAGAGCCGGCTGATGTGGACGAGGCCGTCCTGATGGACACCGATATCGACGAAAACGCCGAAGTCCACGATGTTCCGGACGGTTCCCCTGAGCTTCATTCCGGGAACAAGGTCATCCATCGAAAGCACATCCGACTTCAGGACCGGCTTCGGCATATCCTCTCTGGGGTCGCGCGCCGGTTTCTCAAGTTCGGCCAGGATATCGGAGAGCGTGACCTCGCCGATGCCGAGCCGCCCGGCTGTCTTCTTCCTGTCGCGGACGAGAATTTTCGCCATGCGGAAGGAGGACGGATCATCGGAGAGACCGAGCTCCTTCAGAAGAGTTTTGACGGCGGTGTAATCCTCGGGATGGACGGCGGTTCCATCGAGCGGTTCATTTCCGCCGCTGATGCGAAGGAACCCTGCGCACTGCTCGAACGCCTTCGGCCCCAGCTTCGGGACCTTGAGGAGCTCGCGGCGATTGCGGAAGGCGCCGTTCGCCTCACGGTAGGAGACGATGTTCTTTGCAACCGGAACGGAAATGCCGGAGATGTAGGAGAGAAGAGAGAACGAAGCCGTGTTGAGGTCAACGCCGACTTTGTTTACACAATCCTCAACCACTCCGCCGAGGGCCTCGTCGAGCTTTTTCTCATTGCAGTCGTGCTGATACTGTCCGACACCGATGGCCTTCGGATCGATTTTCACGAGTTCGGCGAGCGGGTCCTCGAGACGGCGCGCCATGGACGCGGCGCTGCGCTGTCCGACGTCAAAATTCGGGAATTCCTCCGTCGCGAGCTTACTTGCACTGTAGACCGAGGCTCCTGCCTCGTTCACAATGACGTATTGAACCAGGTCTGCCTTCGGATGTTCAGCGGCATACTCCTTTATGATGGCGGCGATGACCTGCTCGGATTCGCGGGATGCGGTGCCGTTGCCGAGGGAGATGAGAGTTACATGATATCTGGCGATGAGGGCCTTGATGGTCCGCTTCGTCTCTTCAACCTTCATCTGCGGGGCTGTCGGAAAGACAACGGTGGTGTCGAGGACCTTTCCGGTCTCGTCGACGACGGCAATCTTGCAGCCGGTGCGGAATGCGGGATCCCATCCGAGGACGACCCTTCCGGCAATCGGCGGCTGCATCAGGAGCTGAGCGAGGTTGCCGCGGAAAACTTTGATGGCGCCGTCTTCTGCGCGGTCGGTGAGTTCGCTTCGGATCTCCCTCTCGATGGCCGGTGCGATGAGGCGGGTGTAGCTGTCACGGATGCACCCCTTCAGGAACGGTGTAGTGTAAGCGTTCGGATGCTTCGGATTCTTCAGAATTCTTGTCTCAAGCCCGGCGAGAATGTCCTCTTCCGGAGCGCAGAGGGTGACGGTGAGAAATTTCTCTTTCTCGCCGCGGTTGATTGCGAGAATGCGATGGCCGGGGATGTCCTTTACAGGCTCTTCAAAGTCGTAATACATCTCGTAGACGCCGCGGCGCTCCTCGAGCTTTTTATTTGCCTTTCCCTCGGAAGAGACAGACGGCGCACTTCCGCTCTTTGCAGTTTTTCCGGCGGCAGCGGAAGCCTTCCCGGAACTGCCTGCCGGCTTCTCCGCAGGCTTTTCCTGCGTTCGGATCGTTCCTTTTTCCATGGTCGAGCTGCGGATATAGGTGCGAAGGTCTGCCTCGTCCGAGATCTGCTCGGCGATGATGTCGGAGGCGCCGGCAAGAGCCTCCTCCGGAGAGTTCACGCGGAGGTCCTCCGGGACAGTAGCATCGGAACTGGTTACATATCGGGCAGCTTCTGCTTCCAGCGGGGCAGCTGCATCCTGTGTGAGTATATATTCCGCGAGCGGTGCAAGGCCCTTTTCCCTGGCAATGCTGGCTCGCGTCTTCCTCTTCGGCCGATACGGGCGGTAGAGGTCGTCGACAGCAACCTGCGTTTCGGCATTTTCTATCTTCGTTCGGAGTTCATCCGTGAGTTTTCCCTGTTCCTGAATCGAAGAGAGGACCTGTGTCTTCTTCTCTTCGAGCGCGCGAAGATAAGTGAGCTGTTCGGAGAGGGAGCGCAGCTGCTCGTCGTTCAGAGAGCCCGTTGCCTCCTTGCGGTAGCGGGCGATGAAGGGAATCGTATTTCCCTCATCGATGAGTTTCACGGCCGCCTCGACCTGTCCGCGGCGGACCTTAAGAGAATCGGTGATTTTCTGAATAATATCCATTTTTACGCAATACTCCCAGCATTTGTTGTGCCCTGCAAAGAGCCGACACTGTTCTATTTTACTCCGCGGAGTGCATATCCGAAAAGCGCCGGCTTTCGGATTGCCGATCAATATGGGACCAATTTGGGACAAATGCGGGAAATTGACCGTCTCAAAAATGCAGATCAACGGTGACCATGCCTCCTGCGAATGCTGTCTGGAAGGCCCCTCCTTATAGGATATGCCCAAGATATGCCTTTCATGCTCTGTGTTAACTTTCCGTCACAAAATCGGAAGAACCAATCCAGATCCTGCAATGGAATTGACAGCGGTTTTGCCTTTTTTTAAAATTGCTGAATCTGTTCAGCATTCCCTGTTCGGGATGCCATGCACCTTTCATGGGTGCCGAGCCGTTACGGATGACACTCATCCGGACGGTACGGGACCGGAAGAGATGAAATGAGGAGGAAAGAAGAATGCTACATACTGCAGTCATCGGAGTCGGAGGAATGGGCTTCACCCATCTTTCCTGTCTTAAGGTACTCTCAGAGGAGTTTCCTCTGACCGTGGATGCGATCGCGGACCGTCTTCCGGAGAGAAGGGCGAAGGCAGCGGAAGTTTTTCCGGAGGCAAAGCTTTACAGCGAGGGAAGCGATCTTCTGAAGGGCGGAGAATACGATGTGGTTTATGTCATTGTCCCTTCGTACGAGCACACGGAACTGGTGCTGGAGGCCGCGGACAAAACGAGGAACATTTTCTGCGAAAAACCGGTCTGCCTCACGGAAGAGGAGTGCTCTGCACTTGAGAAGAAAATGAGCGGGAAGCATGTTCATTTCATGGTGGGACAGGTCGTCCGGGCAATGCCGGAGTACGTGTATCTCAAGAAACTGATTGATGAGAAACCCTATGGCAGCCTTCGCGATATTGTCATGCAGCGCATTTCCGGGAACGCCTCCTGGGGATACGAAAACTGGTTTAATGACCCGGAGCGCTCGGGTTCGGTGGTTCTTGACCTTCATATCCATGACCTTGATTTCCTCCGTTATGCGCTCGGTGAACCGGACCGTGCCGTTCCGGTTCATGTCTCAAGATATGATTCGGGGATGATCAACCATGTGATCACGCACCTGACATTTGGCGGCGTACAGGCGACCCTGGAGGGAGTATGGCATGTTTCGGACGCCGTGCCGTTCCGCGCCTCGTTCCGGGCGGATTTTGATCATGCGACGGTGGATTTCAATTCGATGAGAAAACCGGACAAGCTGATCGTCTATACGGATAAATCGGAGACAATCATTCCTCTCAGGGCGGAGGAAGAAAAGACAGTGGACAATCAGATGAATATTTCCTCGCTTGGGGCTTATCTCACGGAAGACCGGTACTTCATCCGGTCGATTGCAGACGGAACACCGGTAGAGACAGCTCCGCTGGAGGAGGGCATAAAGTCCGTGCAGCTTTGCCTTGCGCTGCTGCGGCAGATACAGTAAGGGGGCCGGACGTCCGGGGCGGAGTGCGGGGTGTTTTTCCGTTCCGCTGCGGAATCTGCGGATACAGCAGGCAGGAGGGCAAAGGCTTTCCGTCTGCCAGGACAGGATTTGCGAGATCACAGGGAGGAAAAGTATGCCGATGCATGTAGGATGTATACTCACTGTCACGGAAGAGGATGATGTTGACCGGAAATTTCAGGATCTTAAAGGGCTCGGGATCAGCCGCTGCCAGGTCGTCTGCTGGGACCGCCGTGTCGTGAATGATGAGAAAAAAGCACGGGAGATCCTTGAGGCCGCTGCAAACTATGAAACCATTATTTCTGCCTTCTGGTGCGGCTGGGAAGGGCCCCGCACCTGGGATTTCTATGACGGACAGGAGACGCTGGGGCTGGTGCCGCCGGCGTACCGTTTCCAGCGGATGCAGATGCTGAAGGAGGGCTCCGACTTTGCAAAGGAACTCGGCGTGTCGGACCTTGTCACGCATGTTGGCTATATGCCGGAAAATCCGCATGATGCGAATTACCCGGGGATTCTTGCTGCAGTGAAGGATGTTGCCGGGTACTGCGGGAAGAACGGGCAGTATTTCCTCTTCGAAACCGGGCAGGAGACGCCGGTGACGCTGCTTCGGGCGATCACGGATATTGGTCTTGACAATCTGGGCGTCAATCTCGATCCGGCGAATCTCATCATGTACGGCAAGGCCAATCCGGTCGATGCACTTGACACCATCGGCCCGTATGTGCGGAACATCCACGGCAAGGACGGCTGCTATCCGACGGATGGCCGTGAACTCGGAGCGGAGGTTCCGATCGGCAAGGGCAGAGTGAATTTCCCGCTGTTCATTAAGCGTCTGAAAGAAATCGGCTACGAAGGGGACATCACCATCGAGCGCGAGATCGAAGGGGAGGAGCAGACGCGCGACATACTCATGGGAAAGAAACTCCTCGAGAAGTGGATTGGTGAAGCGGAATAATCGTCCCGGTTCCCGGGGAAAAGTGAATTTGTGAAACTGGATAATTGAAACGGCACTTTTTCTGTTCCTGCTGAAAGAACTTTCAGGAAGAGGAAAGCGGCTTTGCCCGGGCGGCGGGAATGCCGTATGATGAAGTCAGTGCGGTGGTATTGATACCGTAAGGGCGAAGAAACGCGTATCCTGCGGTCAGAATTTCATCCGGCCGGAAGTACCGGCGATTAGCTAAGGGCAAAGGGGCCCGAAGGAGGTTTTTGCGGCATGAGAATATTGAGGGGAAAAGATTACGGGGAAATGAGTCTTCTGGCAGCACGGATTATGGCAGCAAAGATTCTGTCGAACCCGTCCTGCGTTCTGGGGCTGGCAACAGGTTCCACACCCATCGGACTGTATGACAAACTCGTGAAATGGAATGAAGAGGGTATTCTTGATTTCTCGAAGGTGACGACGGTCAACCTCGATGAGTACAAGGGACTGACCCCGGATAACGACCAGAGCTATCGCTATTTTATGAATACGCATCTTTTCGACCGCGTGAACATTCGCAAGGATCACACCTTTGTCCCGGACGGAACCGAAAAGGATGAGGAGAAGGCGTGTGCGGACTATAACCGCATTCTGGAAGAAGTCGGACCGGCAGATATCCAGTTGCTCGGGATCGGGCGCAATGGCCACATCGGCTTCAACGAGCCTGGGGATGCATTCATCCCGCTCACCCACAGCGTACAGCTGACCGAGAGTACAATCGAGGCAAATTCCCGTTTCTTTGCAACCCTGGAAGAGGTCCCGAAGAAGGCCTACACCATGGGTATGAAGACCATCCTGAACGCGAAAACGGTCCTTATTGTCGCAAGCGGCAAGGACAAGGCACAGGCCGTTCACGATGCATTCGAAGGCCCGGTCACCCCTGCGTGCCCGGCATCGGTTCTGCAGCTCCACAGCGATGTTGTTCTTGCGGCGGATGAGGATGCATTATCTCTCATGTGATCTGTGGAAGCGAAGGAGAGGCGTTTTTTGCGCAGGAGCATCTGTCAGAGGAAGGAATATCGGTAGGTTAAGGAAAAACGCGGCCGGGTGCCGCGTTTTCTGTACACAAAAGTTTTGATATAGTAAGGCCGGCACCAAAGTTTTGAAGATCGAAGAATGGATGCATTGTCAGTCAAAGAAGCGTTGATACGGCGGTATTTAAGGCACCGCAATAAAGGAGGTCTAAGAAGCCTATGATTATCAGAAATGCGGATATTTACAGTGCGGATTTCCAGTTCCACCGCGGGTGTGTGCGCTCCCGTGGCGGCCGGATTATCTCGGTGAGCCGGGAAGACATAAAACCGGAGCCGGGAGAGGAGGTCATCGACGCAGAGGGAAAGGACCTCATCCCCGGAATGACGGATGAGCACTTCCACGGCTGCATGTCTTACGATCTCTGCGATGCGTCACAGGGGGCAATCCGGGCCATGGCAAAGTGGGAGCACAGTCAGGGCGTAACGCAGATCTGCCCTGCTACCATGACGCTCTCCGAGAAAAAAGTTCATGCGATCGTAAAAACTGCCTGCGACTATGCAGGGAGTCAGACGGCTCGTGATGAGGCAAGGCTTGTCGGGGTCCATATGGAAGGACCTTTCATTTCGCCGGACCGTGTCGGCGCACAGAACCCGGAATTCGTGCATCTTCCGGATGCAGACTTCCTTGAAAAGCTGGAGGATGAGACGCAGAACTTCGTGCGCATCGTGACGATTGCCCCGGAAATGGAGGGCGCCATCGACTGCATCCGGAAGCTGTCCGGCCGGATTCGCTTTTCGGTCGGTCATACCATGACGGATTACGACACGGCCAGGAAGGCGTTTGATGCAGGAGCCGGGAATCTCACACACCTTTACAACGCAATGCCCGGGATCCATCACAGAAAGCCCGGCCCGATTGCTGCGGGGTGGGAGCACGGTGACGTTTTCGCAGAAATCATCAGTGACGGCGTGCACATTCATCCGGCGGCCATCCGGACGGCATTCCGCCTGTTCGGCGCGGAGCACATGATTCTCATCAGCGACAGCACACGTGCGGCCGGCATGGATGACGGACAGTATGAGCTCGGCGGACAGCCGATCTTCAAGCATGACGGCGCGGCGTATCTCTCGGACGGGACGCTCGCGGGAAGCACGACAAGTCTTTGGGAGTGCTGCCGCAATGCCATCCGCTTCGGAATCCCGAAAGAGGATGCAATCCGGGCAGCGACCTATAATCCCGCAAAATCAGTTGGAATCCTGAATGAGTATGGTACCATAGAGGCTGGAAAATGCGCGAACATGGTCCTTTCGAAGAAGGATGGAACCATCGTCCGCGTCTTCAGCGGACAGGAAACGGAGCAGTTCTAAAAGTCCTGCCAGTGCGGGATTGAAATGGCTGACTGTGCAGGCGCCCTGGTGCCGGCGGCCGTATGGGGAGAGCGTCGTATTCGGCAGGCCTGCCTTTGCAGTTCTGCCTCAGAGGGGATGCGTATGAAAGCCAGACAGATTCACGAGGATGAGGTCCTGCGGACCGAGGAGCTTTTTGCGGCGGCGTTTTCGCTGCCGATGAAAAGCGCAGCGTATGAGAAGGTAAAGGATATTCCGGATGTACACGAGCGGGCACTCGCCTTTGCCAAGGAGCGGCGCGAAAACCCGACAAGCCGGGAGGATGAGCAGATCCTGAACCGCTATGGTGCGTTTACGGATGACGGCGAGATGACGGCGGCAGTTTTTGCGACCGAATATCAGATGAAGCTCGGGGACAGCCTTGTGAAAATGGCCGGCATCGGCGGCGTTTCTTCGCTCCCGCAGGCAAGAAAACAAGGAGGAATCCGCTCGATTTTTAACGTGCTCCTGAAGGATCAGTATGAGAAAGGATGTGTTCTTTCTTACCTGTATCCCTTTTCTACTTCTTTCTACCGCAGGTTCGGCTATGAACAGGGCGTCGTGAAGTCCGACTATACGCTGCGGCTCGAACCGCTCCGCGCTCTTCCGTTCCCGGAGGGAAGGAATGTGCTTGTCGATGAATTTAACCGCACAGAGGTGCTTCCGGACATCCGGAGGCTGGATGAAGAGTGGGTGCGCCGCTACAATGCCTCGACCGTGCGCTCGGATTACGAATACAGGTTTGTGCACGAGGCAGACCCTTATCGCGGGAAGAACGGCGTGCAGGAGTATCTCTATGTGACCTATGATACAGACGGAAAGGCGGACGGATATATGTCCTATATGCCTTTGTCAGCGGGAAGAGAGGAACCGGGGCTTGCACCGGGCGAGCGCTTCATCCGGGTGGTGAGATTCGTCGTGGAGGGAAGGAATGCCTGCATGCGTCTTCTCCATCTCCTGTCAGGCCTTGCTGCCGACTTCGAGAGGGCAGCGCTTCGGGTTCCCGGGGATCTTCCGATCGACCGCTTTCTTCCGGAAATCCGGTTCGGGAACTGCATGCGGAGCGACTGCTGCGACGGCATGATCCGCGTCGTCAATGCGAAAGAGGCACTGCGATGTGCGCGCTACGAAGGAAGCGGGATGTTGCGCCTCAACGTGCGTGATGAACAGATCAAAGAAAACTGCGGATGTTTCGAGGTGGAATATCGGGACGGGAAGGCGGCAGAGATCAGGAAGAGCGGCGCGGAGGACCCGGAAGAGGCGATCCTCTCTCCCGGTGAGCTTGGAAGTTTCCTGCTCTTTGGCAATACCTGGTTCCCGGTCCCCAAAAGCGAAAGAAAGCTGCCGGAAGGCGTCATTGCGAAACAGTGCGGGTGGATCGGAGATTATTTCTAATCTTTACATTCCAGGGGCGCGAAATGTGATAAAGTTAATAAGTTAAAGTGATTGTGACAGCTGCAGGTCAGTGCTGGCCTCAGCAGTGAGGGGCGCCTATGAGTGAGACGGAACGTGAGAAGAAAGCACTGGAGCAGACGGGTTCGGACGAGCGCGAAGACCAGCATGAAAACGAGATCCTGGACATCATCCGGAGCCGTAAATCCCCCAGGGTGATCCATGATGAGCTGGAGGATTATCACGAGAATGATATTGCCTCTGTCCTGCCGGATCTCGATGCAAAGGAACGGCAGGTCCTGTATCGTCTGATGACGGCCGAAGAACTTGCGGGAATTCTGGAATACGTCGATGCGGATGAGACAGACCAGTATCTCGACGAGATGGATCCGAAGAAAGCGGCATCCACGCTCGAGGAGATGGAAGCGGACACGGCCGTAGATGTCCTGAAGAACAGCAAGTCGTCAAAGAAACAGGCATGGCTGGAGCTGATGAATCCGGAAGCGAGGACACAGTTCCAGGCGCTCGCATCCTACGATGAAGAGCTGATCGGTTCGAGGATGACGACGAATTTTGTCACTCTGCGCGCTTCCCTCACCATAAAGGAAGCGATGACGTCCGTCATCACCCAGGCAGCAGAGCACGACAATATTTCCGTTCTCTTCGTGCTGGATGCGAACGGCATCTATTACGGTGCGGTAGATCTCAAGGACCTTATCATTGCAAGGGCGGATACAAGGCTCGAGAACATCATCACGACCAACTATCCGTATGTCTATGCGGATGAGCGCGTGGATGACTGTCTCGAAACGCTGAAGGAATATTCTGAGGAATCCATTCCGGTTCTGTCCGAGGACAACCGTGTCGTCGGCGCCATCACCGCAACGGATATCGCGGAGATCACCGATGATGAGATGGGCGAGGATTACGCAAAGCTCGCCGGTCTTGCCGCAGAGGAAGACCTGAAGGAACCGCTGAAGGACAGTATCAGGAAGCGGCTTCCGTGGCTTATCCTTCTGCTGGGACTCGGCCTCGTCGTTTCGAGTGTTGTGAGTATGTTTGAGACGATTGTCGCGCAGCTTACAATCCTCATGAGCTTCCAGTCGCTGATTCTCGACATGTCCGGCAACGTCGGAACCCAGTCCCTTGCTGTCACGATCCGTGTTCTCATGGATGAGAAACTGACTGGAAAACAGAAGGCGCAGCTGGTATTCAAGGAAGCACGGGTCGGTTTCCTGAACGGCCTTGTTCTGGCGGCGCTGTCCTTTGTCGGCATCGGTGCTTATATTATGCTGGCAAAGCATTATCCGGTGCATCAGGCCTTTATGATTTCGTTCTGCATCGGTATCTCGCTGGTGGCGGCTATGCTGATTTCGAGCATTGTCGGCACGGTCATCCCGATCTTCTTCAAACAGATTCATGTTGATCCGGCGGCGGCCTCGGGTCCGCTTATCACGACCGTGACCGACCTTGTCGGTGTCGTCTGCTACTATGGCCTGTCCTGGATATTGCTTATCAATTTCCTCGGCATGGGCGGCTGACAAATACAAGTATCGAAGTCAAATACCGGTATGAAAGACAGATAAAAGCATCCGAGCTGAATCGTTGTATCGGAGCAAAGCGGGACGCATGATTTTATGCGTCCTTTTTGTTTGTTTTCACAGTTTCAAAGTGGCTCAATTTCCATTAAAATAATGGCGTACCCGGGCGGCATTTTCTGAATACATGGGCATGAAAAGAGTATTTGGAACGGTGCGGTCCCCGAAAAAACTGCATGGACATAAAAGATGTAAACAACAAAAGGAAGGAGACTATCATGAAATTCGTCTGCACTGTATGTGGTTATGTTTATGAAGGCGACAAGGCACCGGAAGAGTGCCCGAAGTGCCATCAGAAGAATGTGTTCAAGCCACTCGAAGAGAAGAAAAATCCGTATGCTGGAACCAAGACCGAGAAGAACCTCCTGGAGGCTTTTTCCGGTGAGTCACAGGCCAGAAACAAGTACACGTATTTTGCATCGGTTGCAAAGAAGGCCGGATATGAGCAGATTGCGGCTCTGTTCCTGAAGACCGCGGAGAACGAAAAAGAGCATGCAAAGCTTTGGTTCAAGGCGCTCGGACTTCTGGGCGACACAGAAGAGAATCTTGAAGCTGCGGCAGACGGTGAGAATTACGAGTGGACCGATATGTATGACCGCATGGCAAAGGATGCGGATGAGGAAGGATTCCACGATCTTGCCGAGCAGTTCCGTGGGGTGGCTGCCATCGAGAAAACCCATGAGGAGCGCTATCGCAAGCTTCTCGAGAACGTAAAGAAGGGAGAAGTTTTCGAGCGCGGCGAAGTCAAGGTGTGGGAGTGCCGCAACTGCGGACACATTGTCATCGGAACAAAGGCACCGGATGTCTGCCCTGTCTGCAAGCACCCGCAGTCGTTCTTCGAGCTGAGAGCAGAAAACTATTGATCGGACCTGGCTTTGCCGGAACCGGAAAACATCAGATAAGGCCGCTCTGCGGTCGGAAAGGATACTATGGATTTCTATCGTTGTGAATCCTGCGGCAATTTTATTACGTTTCTTACACCCAAGACGGCATGCACACCGATGTGCTGCGGCAAGACCATGACTAAGCTCGAGCCGAACACAACGGACGGCGCAATGGAAAAGCACGTACCGGTGATCGAGAAGGACGGAAACAAGGTCATTGTCAGGGTCGGATCCGTGGAGCATCCGATGCTGGAAGCACATTATATTCAGTTCATTGTACTGGAGACAAAGCAGGGATATCAGAAGAAGGACCTGAAGCCAGGCGACAAGCCGTGCGCGGAGTTCGTTCTTGCAGACGGAGATGAGGCAGTCGCGGCTTATGAATACTGCAATCTTCATGGACTCTGGAAGAAAGAGGCATAACAGGCATAGCTGATTCGGTGCAAAGACCGGGAACCGCTGCTGTGAAAAGCGGGGTCCCGGCCTTTGCGTTTAAACGAAAATAATCGGGAAGGCACTAGCCTGGCGGCGCGGCAAAGCCCTTGCTGTTCTTTTCATTTCGTTGTAGTATCTTCTCGACAATTGAATAGCGGCTGGGGGAGCCTTAGCTGAGATCGCAGGGCTCCGGAAAATGCGGAAAGCACTTTTCGGAGATGCGCGAAAACCCTTATTACTTGATCCGGACAATACCGGCGAAAGGAAGCAGTTCCGACCGTATCCTTGTAGTGCAGAGCAGCTTGGCTGCTGTGCGATTATGATTGTATGGGAACGCGGGAACATTCAGGATCCCCTCCGCATGATATTCTTATGCAGGAGGTTTTTTTATGTCACTTGCCACATTAACCGAAGATGGCTCCTACGCACTGACCGGGGCCGGCTACACTGTTCTTGTTCTTGCCATGATTGCGGTTCTGCTGATCGCGTGTTTTGTCACAAAGGCAGATCAGAAGACGAAGGGAACGCGTCGTCTTGTTTTCTCCGCGATGGCCATGGCACTCGCATTTGTCACCAGCTTCATTAAGCTGTTTCATCTCCCGATGGGCGGCAGCATCACATTGTTTTCGATGTTCTTCATCACGCTTATCGGCTACTGGTACGGCCTCGGAAGCGGCCTGCTGTGCGGCGTCGCCTACGGCATTCTTCAGTTGGTCGCGGACCCGTATATTATCAGCATTCCGCAGATGCTCACCGATTATATTTTCGCATTCGGCGCTCTGGGACTCTCGGGGGTTTTCCACAACGCCAGACACGGGCTCGTCAAAGGCTACATCCTCGGCGTCCTCGGCCGCTACTTCTTCGCAGTTCTTTCCGGCGTCATCTTTTTCGGTGTGTACGCGGCCGACTACAACATGAGCCCGCTGCCGTATTCCCTTGCATACAACGGAATTTACATCTTCACGGAAGCTGTCATCACAATCATCATCATCTGCATCCCTGCTGTTTCAAAGGCACTTGCCAAAGTCAAAGCTCTTGCGACGCAGGAATAATTTTCAGACTCCAGCCCTGAAACCCCAGTCCCGGCATTCCTGCCGGGACTTTTTGTGTCAGGAATTCCGCAGAGTACCGGTTCCCGGGAGTATAATTAAACCATTACGGAAACCGCAGACAGACGCGGAAGGGGGATTCCGGCTGATGCTCGAGGTAAGCCACGTTGCAAAATCATACGGCAGGAGAACGATCCTGCGGGACATTTCGTTTACCGCAGAGCCCGGCGAACAGATTGCGCTGATCGGGCGCAACGGCTGCGGCAAATCGACTCTTCTCCGGATGCTCGCGGGAATTGACCCGATTGCGGAGGGCGAAGTGTTTTTCTTCGGAAACCGTGCGGGGCGGGACCGCTCCGTTTTCCGGGAGTTTTCCGGTTATCTTCCGCAGGACAATCCGCTTCTCGGGGATCTGTCGGTGGAAGATAATATCAGTCTCTGGAGCGGCAGAAGCGGCAGACCGGATGACTGGCTTGTCCGCGAGTTTCAGCTGGACGGAATTTTGAAACAGCGCACCGACCGTCTCTCCGGAGGGCAGAGGCGGCGCGCCGCGATTGCCTGTGCCTGCGCCGGACAGCCGCCGGTCCTGTTCCTCGATGAACCCACAGCTTCCCTTGATATTGAATACAAAAGAGATTTCCGCGCCTGGATGCGTTCCTATCGTGAGCGGAACGGCATTCTCGTGATTGCAACTCATGATATTCCGGAAATGGAAGACAGCAGCCGCATTCTTCTCATGGAAAACGGTGTACTGGAAGATGTGACGGGACGTCTTTCATCGGTTGTGGGAAGCGTATCAGGGCTTTCCGCATCTTCCTTATCGTCAAAAGAACGGCCGATGAGGGAGAGAGATACCCTGGAAGATGGGATTCCGGCCCGCCGTCAGGGGGAGAAGCAATGAGCTATCTGCGGCAGTACTGCCGGATTGAGCGGCGGCATATGGCTCGGACCGTTCTGCACGGTCTCCTGGCGGCAGCCCTGGTCGTGGTTCTTGTGACTTTCCTTCTGTACGGTGTCAGCACCGCGGTACAGAAACGGGCCGACAGGGAGAAAATCACGGCGGCGATGGTCTTTCCGGACAATGACCAGGGAAAGACACTGCGGGAACTGTCCGAAATCATACAGAATCAGAAAAGCATCAATAATTTCTGCAATTTTGTTTATCTTCCGGAGGAGGAAGCGCTGAGCGATCTGCAGAATGGGACCGTTCAGGCAGTCATCGTTTTCGGAGAGACTTTTCTTTCTGACGTGATGACGGGCGTGAATTCTCCTGCTGTGGTTAACCTGCCGGAGGACGCGGCTTTGGATACACAGGAGTTCCGTGAGCTCGTGCAGGACGGTGTTTCTCTCATCGGAACGGGCGAGGCTGGAATCTACAGCGGGGAGCAGCTCGCAGATGTGCTTACACTCCGCGTGGAACTGTCAGCGCTGGATGACGTTTTGACGGAACGCTTTGCGATGGAAGCCCTCAGCCGGGGCAGCAGGTTTGCATCGGAATATGTCTCGGCATTCGGGGAGGAGGAGCCGGAACAGCACTATGCCGCGTCGCTTCTTTCCGTCCTCCTTCTGATGATGGGCCTTCTATTCTCGGGACTGTATGGAGAACAGGACAGGACCGTCCGCAAATGCCTCAGACGGCTTGATATCGGCGCCGTCAAAACTGGTTCTGTCCGGGTGCTTTTCATGTCTCTTGCACTCTGGATCACGGCGGCAGCGGCTGTTCTTGTGTTTTCGCTGTTCACCGGAATTATCGGGCGCGGAACAGGCGCGCTTCCGGACCTTCTGCTTTATCGGATTTTTCTTCTATATCCGCTGTGTTTTTCTCTTTCCGGATTTTTTCATTTTGTTTATGGACTTGCGCGCGGCGATGGGAGCGGGGCAATGCTGATGCTGCTCCTTGATGTGGGAATGATTTTTCTTGCCGGGTGCATTCTCCCGGCGGCGTTCCTGCCTGGCCCTGCAGCATCAGCAGGAAAAGTGCTTCCCATGAGGGTCTGGCGCGAGAGTGCGGGGGAGATTCTGTACGGAACACTTGACGGCAGGAACCTGTTTCTTCTGATATTGATCGGCGCTGTATCCGGAGCGGGAGGTATGCTTTGCGAAGCATGGAAACTGAGAAAATAAAATTCTCCGGCAGAACAGTGTTCCGGGTCTTTCTGAAACGGCAGCTTGTAAGTCCGCTGCGCCTGGTGCTCCTCATTCTGATGATTCTCTCGGCATTGATTGTGAACCGCCTCACACTGCCGAGGCAGGAGACGAGGACAGTGCTCCTGTATCAGGAGACCGGATCGGAGGAGAACGAAGAGAACGGGGATGAAAGCCGCACCGCGGACAGGCAGGCAGACAGCAGTGGAAGTCTCACCGTGAATGCCGGAGATTCTCTTTCCGGGAACTGTCTCATAGACAGCCTGGAAGAGGGAAGCGGCATGTTTGTCTTCCGCACTGCGGGAAGCCGCGGGGAACTTGAGCGGGAGGTCCGAAGAGGCGGCGCCGAGTGCGGGTTCATACTGCCGGCGGATTATGCAGAGCGCCTTGCGGAGGGGAACCTTGCAGGCCTCATCACGTACGTGTCTTCCTCCTATACGCGCCGGGGAGAAACGGCAAAGGAAACTGTTTTTGCGGCGTTTATCCGACAGTATGCTCCGGAAATATTGAAGGATGCGGCCCCGGAGTTATACGAGACGGGTGATCAGCCGGATGATGACGAAGCGCTGGACACGCTGATTCGTCAGAAATTCGATGTGCTGCGGGAAGGCGGCACCATTTTTCACACGGAGTTCCGCACGGTGAAATTGTCGGAAGAAAACACAGCAGGAGAATCCGATGAAGCTTCCGGGGAGACTTACGATGAGACTTCCGGAGAGGTTTATGATGAGACTTCCGATGGGGCTTTCGGGGAGAGCACAGAGACGGAAGCGGAGATGGAACCGGAATCCTCCTCGGACCGGAAGACCAGAGAAATTTTCCCGGCGGCGGTTCTGTTTCTTCTTTCCGCCAACATTCTGCTTGCCGGCGCCGGGCGGAGGCGAAGCGGACTTTTATCGCTGGAACATGCGCTGCCGCACGGGCTGCGTGAGAGGACCGATCTTCTGTACCTTTCTTCCGCATCGGGACTGCCCGCGGCGGCAGGATTTATCCTCATGGCAGTTCTGCAGACGGCAGAGGGAAAGACCGTGGCCGGAACGGACTTAGCTGCGGTGCTCCTGGTGCTTTCCCTGCTTCTTTTGACGGTTCTGACATCGCTCCTTTCCATAGCCGCGGCGTTTTTTCTCGGGCGAATTTTCAGGGAAGAACTTTCCTATCTCAGTGCGGTTATCATACTTCTCCTTGCCGCCGCGGCGCTCACCGGATTCCTTATTGAAATCTGAGAACGCGGGGCAAAGGAAGGATTATTCTATAGAAGCGGCCGGTTTGCTTTATATTTATTCCGGAAAGCCGCTTCCTTGGATGTTTGTAGTGCTGATATCGGCTTTTTGTAGTAGACTAAATACTGGTTTTTTATGCAGGCTAAGCAAGTTTGAAAGTCCTGCTGATGCAGGACTTTCAAACCGCAGCATCGGTGCTGAAGCACCGGCTGCCGCATTCGGCAAAACCGCATTCGCGGATTTTGCCTCAGCGAGGTATAAGAGCATCGGTGCTGCAGCACCGGCTGCCGCATTCGGCAGAACCGCATTCGCGGATTTTGCCTCAGCGAGGTATAAGAGCATCGGTGCTGCAGCACCGGCTGCCGCATTCGGCAAAACCGCATCCGCGGATTTTGCCTCAGCGATGTATAAGTATTGATCAGGAGATGCAGAATTTATGAAATTAAAACTTACACCGGACGAGCTTTTGTCCGGAAATAACACGATTGAAAAAGCAATCGAGGATTATTATGCATCCGGCAGAGATGTGCAGAAGCTGTACAGGGTCATGGATGCGGTGCGCATCCAGAAGGATGAGGGAACGAGGTTCCTCACGGCAGCACTTCCTGTACAGCGCCGCATCGTAAAGGATGGAAAGCCGGTCATTCAGCGCGCGATTATGCTGAACCCTCTGAAGGGGTCCAATGGAAAAACGTATGCGGGTGTTTTCACGTCGGAAAGCGAAGGAAAGCGCCCCAATCCGAATGATCCGGAGCAGAAGTCCCCGACTGTACTCATCCCGATTGCGGATGTTTTCGCGATGGTACTCGGAAATCCCTCGATCGACGGACTTATGATCAATCCGTGGGGGCAGCCGCTGATTCTCACGCGGAAGGCACTTGAGACGATCAATGCGGCTGACGAAAAGATCAAGAAGGAACGTGAGGCAAGAGCGGCTGTTGCAGCCGCAAGGCAGAAGGCGGTGGAGAGCGTTGCGGACCGCCTGATGCATATCGCGGATGCAGGCATTACCGGCGCGATCGTCGGTGATGTGCTCGGTGTTCCGGTCGAATTTAAAGAGCGTGAAGAGCTCGCATCGGATCCGGTGACCGATCTTCGCGGGTTCGGAACGCACAATCAGCCGAAGGGATCCTGGTCGGATGACAGCAGCATGATTCTGTGCGAGGCCGACAGTCTCGTGAAACAGGAGAAGCTTGACTTTGCCGATATCATGGAGAATTTCTTCCAATGGAAGATGTACGGAAAGTACACTCCGTCCGGAGAGAGCTTCGGCATCGGGAACACCACTGCCTCTGCCATCATGCGTTATTCGGCAAGCGTCCCGGTGCTGAAGTGCGGCCTCACGGACGAAGACAGCTGCGGAAACGGATCGCTCATGCGGATTCTTCCGTTCGCGCTGCTTATTTTCCGCAGAGGTCACACTTTTGACGCGAGCGACCGCGAGATGCTTCATGAGGCGTCTGCACTCACGCATGCGCATCCGCGCTGCATGCTCGGCTGTGAAATTTACTCTCTGATGATCCGCTCCCTCTTCCGTTCCATCGGCGTAAAGGACAAGGCCGCGGCACTTCAGGAGGCGATCAACGATGTCGATCTTTTCTATCGCGGACCGCTTGCCCTGAAGGATGAAGAGAACGAGAGCGAGGAGGACAAAAAGTCGGATGAGGAGGCAATGGAGAATCATCGCGCATTTGTAAAGGACTACGATGCGGTCCGCGCAGAATTCGGCGCGTACAGCCGTCTCACGGATATCGCCTCTTTCGCGGAGCTTCCGGAGAGTGAGATAAAGTCCACCGGATACATTGTCGATACGCTGGAGGCTGCGGTATGGTGCTTTATCAACACCGATTCGTATAAGGACTGCGTTCTCAAAGCAGTGAACCTCGGCGGCGACACGGATACCATCGCCAGCGTCGCAGGCGGTCTTGCCGGCATCTATTACGGCCGCGACTCCATCCCTCAGGAATGGAGAGATGCAGTCATTAAAAAGGACGAGATCGCAGAGATCATTGCTTCGTTCCAGAAGAAGTGGATCGCCTGACTAAAACAGGCGGCAGGGCTTTTCCCGTCAAAACCCGTGTCTGCCGGCCTTCCGGTTCCTTGACATGAGTTTTGGCGCGGTTATAGAATGAGTGCACTGATTTTCAGACTCCATTTCATTGCAGCATATTACATATAGGAAGGGGATAAGACCATGTATAAGAAGGTCAATCCTGATCTCAATTTTGTTGAGCGGGAAGAAAAAACCGCCGAGTTCTGGCAGGAAAACAGGATTTTTGAGAAGAGTGTCAAGGAAAACGAAGGACACCCGATTTATATGTTTTACGATGGGCCGCCGACGGCGAACGGAAAGCCGCACATCGGCCATGTTGAGACCCGTGTCATCAAGGATATGATTCCGAGATACCATACGATGAAGGGCGAACAGGTCCCGAGAAAGGCCGGCTGGGATACCCACGGTCTTCCGGTCGAGCTCGAAGTCCAGAAGGAAATCGGCATCTCTGAGAAGAACCAGAAGGAACAGATCATGGCCTATGGCCTTGAGCCGTTCATTGAGAAGTGCAAGGAATCTGTATGGAAATACAAGGGCATGTGGGAGCAGTTCTCCAGAAAGGTCGGCTTCTGGGCTGACATGGAGCATCCCTATGTCACTTACTATGATGATTATATTGAGTCCGAGTGGTGGGCTCTGAAGACCATCTGGGACAAGGGCCTTCTCTACAAAGGCTTCAAGGTTGTTCCGTACTGCCCGCGCTGCGGCACTCCGCTTTCCAGCCACGAGGTCGCGCAGGGCTATAAGACGATCAAGGACCGCACTGCTGTCGTCCGCTTCAAAGTAAAGGGCGAGGATGCATATTTCCTCGCATGGACCACCACGCCGTGGACACTTCCTTCGAATATCGCACTCTGCGTGAACCCGGAGGAGGCGTATGTCAAGGTCAAGGCTGCTGACGGGTATACTTATTATCTTGCCGCAGCGCTTGCGGACAAGGTACTTGCTCCGGTTGCGGAGAACAACGTGACGAACGGAGAGGTTCCGGAAGGAAAGGCTTATGTCGTCCTTGAAACCTTCAAGGGCAAAGACCTCGAGTACAAGGAATATGAGCCGCTCTATCAGTGCGCAAAGGATGCCGCCTCCGCGCAGCACAAGAAGGCATTTTTTGTCTACTGCGATGACTATGTGACTATGACGGACGGCACCGGCATCGTTCATATTGCACCGGCATTCGGTGAAGACGACGCCAGAGTCGGCCGCAAGTACGACGCTCCGTTTGTACAGATGGTGGACGACAAGGGACGCATGAAGCCGGAGACCGGTAAGTTCGCCGGAATGCGCTGCAAGCCCACGGAGCGTGAGATCAAGAACGAGGGTGCGGTCAGCTGTGATCCGGAGGTTCTCAAGGACCTCTCCGAGAGAAAACTTCTCTTTGCAGCTCCCAAGGTTGAGCATGATTATCCGCACTGCTGGAGATGCGACACCCCGCTCATCTACTATGCGCGTGAGTCCTGGTACATCAGGATGACGGCAGTCCGCGACGATCTCGTGCGCAATAACAAGCAGATCAACTGGGTTCCGCCGACAATGGGCGAGAAGCGTTTCGGGAACTGGCTCGAGAACATCCAGGACTGGGCTCTTTCGAGAGACCGTTTCTGGGGAACTCCGCTGCCGGTCTGGGAATGCCCGGACTGCGGGAAGCAGATCTGTGTCGGCTCGAGAAAGGAGCTTGCGGAGCTTTCGGGCGACGAGTCTGCGCTGAAGACAGAGCTGCACCGTCCGTATGTCGACAAGTACACGATCAAGTGCCCGGACTGCGGCGGCGAAATGCACCGCGTGCCAGAAGTCATCGACTGCTGGTTCGATTCCGGCGCATGCCCGTACGCAGAGCTGCACTATCCTTTTGAAAACAAGGACCTCTTTGAGAAGCAGTTCCCGGCAAGCTTTATTTCCGAGGCGGTCGACCAGACCCGCGGCTGGTTCTATTCACTGCATGCGGAGGCGACGCTTCTCTTCAACAAACCTGCATTCAAGAATGTTGTCGTCATGGGGCTTGTCCTCGATGAGGACGGCAACAAGATGAGCAAATCCAAGGGCAATGCAGTTGACCCGATGGACGCGCTGAATACCTACGGCGCGGATGCGATTCGCTGGTATTTCTATACGAACAGCGCACCGTGGCTTCCGAAGAAGTTCTCCGGCAAAGCCGTCAAGGAGGGACAGAGCAAGTTCCTCGGAACGCTTTGGAACACGTATGCGTTCTATACGCTGTATGCGGAGATTGACCAGTTCGATCCCACGAAGTACAGTCTCGATTACGACAAGCTCTCCGTCATGGATAAGTGGCTGATCTCGAAGATGAATTCGATGATCAGGAACACAGATGCGAACCTTGCGGCATATAAGATCCCGGAGGCGGCAGCCGTCCTTGAGGATTTTGTCGATGATATGTCCAACTGGTATGTACGCCGCTGCCGCGAGAGATTCTGGGCGAAGGGCATGGAGCAGGACAAGATCAATGCCTACGAGACGCTCTACACGGCACTGAAGAACGTGTGCCTGTGCGCAGCTCCGATGATCCCGTTCATGACGGAAGAGATTTACCAGAACATCGTCCGCAGCGTTGAAAAGGATGCGCCGGAGAGCATTCATCTGTGCAGATATCCGGAAGCGGACGAATCGAAGATCGATCCGGAGCTCGAAAAGGATATGGATGAGGTTCTGAAGGTCGTCGTCCTCGGACGCGCATGCCGGAATGCTTCGAATCTCAAGAACCGCCAGCCGCTCGCTGAGATGTACGTCAAAGCTCCTGAGAAGCTCGCGGATTTCTATCAGGCAATCATCCGTGATGAGCTCAATGTAAAGAAGGTTACGTTCACGGACGATGTGAGAAGCTACACGACCTATACCTTCAAGCCGCAGCTCAAGACTGTGGGACCGAAGTACGGAAAGCATCTTGGATTTATTAAGAAGGTACTCTCCGGACTCGACGGCAACAAGGCGATGGATGAGCTGAATGCGGACGGCTCGCTGAAATTTGACGATAACGGGACCGCAATCGAGCTCACGAAGGACGACCTCCTCATCGATATGACGCAGCAGCCCGGATTTGTCGCACAGGAAGAGGGACCTGTCACGGTTGTTCTCGACACCAACCTTACGCCGGAACTGATCGAAGAGGGCGATGTTACCGAGCTCATCTCCAAGATTCAGACCATGCGCAAGGATTCCGGCTTCGAGGTCATGGACCACATCCATGTGAGCCTCACCGGAAACGACAAGCTGTCTGACATCGCGGAGAAAAACGCAGCGGCGATCTGCGGCAAGGTTCTTGCCGACAGCGTCGGACGCGGTGAGCATCTCTCCCACGAGAAGGAGTGGGATATCAACGGCGAGAAAGTCACCATCGGCGTTGAGAAGCTTTAATATTCAGGGGATTTTGGGGATGGTATGCGGAAAGGGACGGAGACTGCGGAAGTTTTTACGAATACGGATCTGTCCGGCACAGTACTGAAATAGGGGTATTTCATTCAGGAGGCAAATATTCATGGCATCTACGAAAAGACCCACGTTCCATTTTGACAAGAACCTGTTCAAGCGCAGCGTCGCATACAACGTCCGCACGATGTATCGCCGTGAGATGGCGGATGCGACAAAGCAGCAGGTGTTCCAGGCTTCTGCAATGGCGCTCCGCGATCAGATCATCGACTGCTGGATCCGCACGCAGGAGGCATTCGAAGAGGAAAATCCGAAGGAACTGGTTTATCTTTCCATGGAATTTCTGATGGGGCGTGCATTCGGAAATGATGCAATCAACCTTTGCGCATACAAAGAGGTGGCAGAGGCGCTGGGCGAGCTTGGCTTTGACATCAATGCAATCGAGGATGAGGAGCCGGATCCGGCGCTTGGCAACGGAGGTCTCGGAAGACTCGCTGCCTGCTTCCTTGATTCGCTGGCGACGCTGAATTATCCGGCGTACGGGTGCGGCATCCGTTATCACTACGGCATGTTCCGGCAGAAGATCGTCAACGGCTACCAGGTTGAGGAGCCGGACAACTGGCTCAAGAACGGCAACCCGCTGGAGATCAAGCGCCCGGAATACACACAGGAAATTCATTTCGGCGGCTATGTGACCAGCTATCAGCTGCCGTCCGGCCGGACGATGTACCGGCAGGAAGGGTATCAGAGCGTCAAAGCGGTTCCGTATGATCTTCCGGTCATCGGCTACGGCAATGGCTTCGTCGATACGCTGCGCATCTGGGATGCGGAGCCGATGGAAGAGTTCCGCCTCGACTCGTTTGACAAGGGCGATTATTCCCAGGCCGTCGCAGATGAAAATTTTGCAAAGCTGATTACAGAAGTCCTTTATCCCTGCGATGATCATTACCAGGGCAAGGAGCTGCGGCTCCGCCAGCAGTATTTCTTTGTTTCGGCGTCGATTCAGCAGGCGGTCAGGAAGTTCCTCGGCCGCAATAAGAACCTGTGCCAGCTTCCGGAAAAATATGTTTTCCAGATGAATGATACACATCCGACGCTGGCAGTGCCGGAGCTCATGCGCATCCTTCTCGATGAGTATGCGCTGACCTGGGACGAGGCGTGGGACGTCGTGACGCACTGCTGCGCTTATACAAACCACACGATCATGGCGGAAGCACTGGAAAAATGGCCGGTCGACCTTTTCAGCAGGCTCCTTCCGAGAATCTATCAGATTGTCGAGGAAATCAACCGCCGCTTCCTCATCGAGGTTCACAAAAAATACGACAATACCGGTGTCAACGTGGATGAGAAAATCCGCAAGATGGCAATCATCTACGACGGACAAGTCCGCATGGCGAATATGGCCATCATCGCCGGCTTCTCGGTGAACGGTGTCGCGCGGCTTCATACCGAGATTCTCGAAAACCGTGAGCTTCACGATTTCTACGAGATGTTCCCGGAGAAATTCAACAACAAGACAAACGGAATCACCCAGAGACGCTTCCTGCTCCACGCAAATCCGAAGCTCTCTGACTGGATCACCGATAAAATCGGCGACGGCTGGATCACAAATCTCGATGAACTCGCAAAGCTAAAGCCTCTTGCGGACGATGCAGGCGCGCTTGATAACTTCATGGAGATCAAGCGTGAAAACAAGGTCCGCCTTGCAGAGTATATCAAGATCCACAACGGCGTCGAGGTCGACCCGGATTCGATCTTTGATGTTCAGGTAAAGAGACTGCATGAGTACAAGCGGCAGTTCCTCAACATCCTGCATGTTATGTATCTGTACAATCAGCTCAAGAAGAATCCGGGCATGAAGATGAACAAGAGAACGTTCATCTTCGGCGCAAAGGCAGCAGCAGGCTATCGCAATGCCAAGCTCACCATTAAGCTGATCAATTCGGTAGCGGATATTGTGAACAGTGATCCGGATATCGCCGGAAGAATCAAGGTCGTCTTCATCGAGGACTACAAGGTATCGAACGGCGAGATCATTTTTGCCGCAGCGGATGTATCTGAGCAGATTTCGACGGCATCCAAGGAAGCATCCGGCACCGGCAACATGAAGCTGATGCTGAACGGCGCCGTGACAATCGGCACTCTGGACGGTGCGAACGTCGAGATGCTCGACGAGGTCGGCAAAGACAACATGTTCATCTTCGGACTTTCCTCACAGGAGGTCATGAACTACGAGAAGAACGGCGGATACAATCCGTACGATATCTTCTACAACGATGCAAACGTACATCAGGTTGTCACCCAGCTGATTGACGGCACGTTCTCAAAGGGCGACACAGAGCTTTTCCGCCCGCTGTACGACTCGCTCCTCAATCCGCACGACGGAAGCTGCGCAGACCGTTATTTCATTCTGAAGGATTTCGAGTCCTACGCGGATGCACAGCGCCGGATTGATGAGGCCTACAGTGATAAGAAGCGCTGGGCGAAGATGGCTCTTCTCAACACGGCATCGGCCGGCAAGTTCTCTTCAGACCGTACGATCCGTGAATATGTAAGAGATATCTGGCATCTTGAGCAGGTCTTCCCGAAGCAGGAAGAAGTAAAGAAGTCCGTCCCCAAGCCCGCAGCCGAGAAGAAATTCGGAGCAGAGAAGGACGGCACTGCGAAGAAACAGACCGCAGTCAGGGCAGAGACCGTCAAGAAACAGGCTGCGGTGAAAACCGGAACCGTGAAGAAACAGATCGCGGCCGGGAAAGACGAAAGATAAACGACTGCGCAGAAACAGACCCCGCAGGATTGGGAAACTCCAGACAGGAGGATGAACGCATGAACGGTATCACACTGCACGAAAACGGTGCATACTATGCAGACGGCCGGTGGATTGAAGATAATGCAGAGGCAGCTGCGGCGCTCGGAGCAATCGGGCGCGCCTGCCCGAAGGAAGATGCGAAAAAGAACACCATGGCTTATGGTATTCTTTCCTCGCACAATACATCGGGAGACGATGAGAACCTGAAGATCAAGTTCGACAAGCTCACGTCGCATGACATTACCTATGTCGGAATCATCCAGACGGCAAGAGCATCCGGACTTAAAAAGTTCCCGATTCCGTATGCACTGACGAACTGCCATAACTCGCTGTGTGCAGTCGGCGGAACGATCAACGAGGATGATCATGTCTTTGGCCTTTCCGCCGCAAAGAAGTACGGCGGAATGTATGTTCCCCCGCACCTTGCGGTCATCCATCAGTTTGCACGGGAAATGCTCGCGGAGTGCGGCGGCATGATCCTGGGCTCCGATTCCCACACGCGTTACGGCGCACTTGGCACGATGGCAGTCGGAGAGGGAGGACCAGAGCTTGTAAAGCAGCTTCTCTCCCAGACCTATGACATCAAATATCCGAAGGTTGTTGCAATTTACCTCACCGGGGAGCCGGTCCGGGGCGTCGGTCCGCAGGATGTGGCGCTTTCGATCATCGGCGCCGTCTTCAGGAGCGGCTTTGTGAAGAACAAGGTAATGGAGTTCGTGGGTCCCGGCATCCGGAATCTCAGCACGGACTTCCGTATCGGCATCGACGTCATGACGACAGAGACGACCTGCCTCTCTTCGATCTGGGAGACCGATGAGAATACAAAGAAGTGGTACGACATTCACGGCCGCAGTGAAGCTTATAAGGAGCTTCATCCCGGCAGAACGGCTTACTACGACGGAGTCGTCACGGTAGACCTTGGCGCCGTCCGTCCGATGATTGCGATGCCATTCCATCCGAGCAATGCCTACACGATCGACGAAGTGAATCACAACCTCGCCGACATTCTGCATGAGACGGAAGAGCGGGCAAAGGTTTCTTTCGGCAGAGAAGTGAAGTATTCGCTGAAGGACAAGATTGTCGGCGGAAAATTCCTTGTCGATCAGGGGGTTATCGCGGGCTGCGCAGGCGGCGGATTTGAGAACCTGTGTGCGGCGGCCGATATCCTCGAAGGAGAGCACACCGGGAATGGTGAGTTCTCACTGAGCGTTTATCCGGCATCTATGCCGATTTATATGGAGCTGCTCCGGAACGGCTGTGCGGCAAAACTCATTGAGGCGGGAGCAGTGATGAAGACATGCTTCTGCGGACCGTGTTTTGGCGCAGGAGACACACCGGCCAACAACGCATTTTCCATCCGTCACTCGACGCGCAACTTCCCGAACCGCGAGGGCAGCAAGCCGCAGGACGGCCAGGTTGCGTCAGTCGCACTGATGGACGCGCGCTCGATTGCGGCGACGGCAGCAAATCAGGGATTCCTCACGGCTGCCACCGACATCGACCGCGGATACGGTGTTTACGAATATCATTTCGACAAAACGATTTACGAGAACCGCGTATTTGACTCGCACGGCAAGGCGGACCCGGACACGGAACTCGTCCTCGGTCCGAACATCAGGGACTGGCCGAAGATGCAGCCGCTGCCGGAGAATCTGATCATGAAAGTGGTCGCGGAAATCCACGATCCGGTCACCACGACCGATGAGCTGATTCCGTCCGGAGAGACGAGCTCCTATCGCTCGAACCCGGAGAAATTGGCCGGATTTGCACTTTCCCGAAAGGTTCCGGAATACGTCGGACTTGCAAAGGAAGTGCGCAGCGCCGAGGAGGCACTTGTCTCCGGAAACTGCGCAGGAGAGGCTCTGCCGGAGCTCCGGCAGGTTATGCCGGTCATCAAATCGCAGTTTTCCGGCGTGGAACATGAGAATATGGGCATCGGGAGCGCGATTTTTGCGGTGAAACCGGGCGACGGCTCTGCACGCGAACAGGCGGCGAGCTGCCAGAAGGTTCTCGGCGGCTGGGCAAATTTTGCTAATGAATATGCAACGAAGCGCTACCGCAGCAACCTCATTAACTGGGGCATGCTCCCGTTCCTCATTCCGGCAGGGGACCTTCCGTTCAAGGATTATGACTGGCTCTTCTTCCCGGACATCCGTGAGGCCGTGAAGAACAAAGCCGAAAAGATCACCGGATATGTCGTGAAGAAGAGCGATGAGCCGGGAAATCCGGCCGGCGGGGCACTTACACCGTTCACAGTGACCCTCGGCGATCTCACCGATGAGGAGCGCGAGATTATCCTTGACGGCTGCCTCATCAACTACAACCGCGAAAGAAGACATATGGACTGAAACCACATGGACGGAAACTGCATCTAAGTCAGAATCAGGGCAGGACAGCCGGTATTCCGGCAGTCCTGCCCTGATTCTTTGGCCCGGACACCGGCATCCGTAACCTGCCGGGTGGGCTTTTTTTGCCTTCCGGTGGGCCCCAGGCCCACCGCATTATCGTTTTCAGACCGCTAGTATGAGTGTGATTTGGTATTGGATTGGTATATAGAAACAACCTTTATTTTGATAGAATCAGACATACAGAGTCAGACTGTGGAATCATGGAACAATTACAAAGAATCACAGAGCACTAACAAAGAACGACCGTGCAATAACAAGGAACCCCAGACCAAATACCAGAAAGGAACATCTATGCTGCTGATTCAGAACGGAAATGTATATGATCCTGCTTCGGGGACAGAGGGAAAGCGCGATATTCTTACTGCAAACGGGAAAATTGTTCTAATCCGTCCGGGCATTTCCCGCGAGGATATTCTCCGCTTTGTTTCTGAGCCTGAAAATGATGTGAACGGCGCGCAGGTCCGGACCATAGACGCCTCCGGCCTTGCGGTCATGCCAGGGTTCATCGACACGCATTCTCATTTTCGTGACCCCGGCTTTCCCGAAAAGGAGGATATCAATACCGGCGCGGCGGCAGCTGCGCGCGGCGGATACACAACGGTCATTATGATGGGGAACACAAAGCCGCCGATCGATTGTCCGGAAATCCTCCGCGATGTGCTCGCCCGCGGTGCGAAAACGCCGATTCACGTCTTATCCTGTGCCAATGTGACAAAGGGAATGCGGGGAGAGGAACTCACCGATTTTGACGTACTGAGAAAAAACGGAGCGGTCTGCTTCACGGATGACGGAAAACCGGTCATGAATAAGGAGCTTCTCCGCCATGCACTCCTGTGGGCGTCAAAACTCGACACGCCGGTCTCCCTTCACGAGGAAGACCCGGCGTATGTGACAAATCGGGGTGTCAACGCAGGCGGAAAGGCGGCAAAAGCGCTTGGGCTGATTGGGGCCGATCGCAGAGCAGAATATTCTCTCGTTGCCAGGGACACTTCGATGGCTGCTGAGCTGAATGCGCCGCTCTGCATTCAGCATATTTCTGCTGCCGAATCGGTCGGGATTGTCCGGAAAGCCCGGGAAATCAATCCCAAAATCCATGCGGAAGCGACACCGCAGCATTTCTCTCTTACAGAAGAGGCTGTTCTCAGAAAAGGCACGCTGGCCAAATGCAATCCGCCGCTTCGTCTTGAGTCTGACCGCATGGCCATCATTCACGGACTCATGGACGGAACGATAGACATCATTGCAACCGACCACGCACCGCATACGCAGGCCGAGAAATCCGGCGAATTCATAAAAGCTCCGAGCGGCATGATCGGCCTGGAGACGGCGTTTTCACTGGGACTTAAATATCTTGTTGAACCGGGATATCTGTCACTGATGAAATATATTGCCTGCCTGACCGCCAATCCGGCTGACTTTTATCATCTGAACGCAGGACGAATTGCGGTCGGCGCACCGGCAGACCTTACGATTGCCGATTTGTCTGCTTCCTGGGTGGTGCATCTTCCGTTTGCGTCCAGAGCACAGAATTCACCTTTCCTTGGCGAGACGCTTCCGGGAACGATCCGCTGCACCATTGTGAATGGAAAGATTGTATCTTCGGACGGATGGGCATCGAAGTGATTTGCCGATTCGCTGAATGGATTGCTGCATTGCTGGGTTGTAATACGATGCGATGGACAAGCAAAGAATGCTATTTATACTATATGTGCTGATCTGTATTATGATCGATATTTTTTGCGTTTCCGGTGTCCATGTGATTTAATAGATTGTATACAAAATGATACAAGAATAGTCCGGATCAAAGCGCAAGAGCGGAGCGATTGAGCACGGGAAACGGAGCCGGGGAGTATCGGATCGGGAGGTCTTGAAGGAATGTTTCGCGGGATTTTCACAATGTTTATGGCAGGCGTCTATTTCGTGGTGAGTCTGCCAGTGGAGCTTATCTACTACATCATTCGTGCATTCAGCCGGAAGAAGGCGGACCGTTTTATTTTCAACTGGATCAAGGCCGGGTTTCACATGGTGAATTTCTTCTGCGGAAACAAGCTTACGGTGATCGGGCTTGACCGAATTCCCAGAGACAGGCCGGTTGTTTTCATCGCAAATCACCGCAGCATTTTTGATGTGATGACGAGTTATTCCGTGCTGCCGGACCCGACCGGGGTCCTGGCGAAGGACAGCCTCGGCAAAATCCCGCTTTTCGGACTCATGATGAAGCAGATTTACTGCCTGTTTCTCGACCGCAGCAGTCTTGAAGACGGTCTCCGCGTCATCACCCAGGCAATCGATTATGTGAAAAGCGGCATAAACTACATGGTTTTTCCGGAGGGTACACGCAACAAGGAAGAGGGGACGCTTCTTCCGTTTCATGCCGGGAGCTTCAAGATTGCGACCCGCACAGGTGCCCCAATTATTCCTCTCACGATTGTCAATACAGGAGATATCTTTGATCCCCACATTCCGGAGGTTCATCCGGCACATGTAATTATCGATTTTGGCGAGCCGATCGAGACGAAGACCATCAAGGCCTCGGAGCGAAAACTTCTGCCGGAGAAGGTCCGTGACATTATCCAGGAAACGTATCAGAAGGACAAGAAACTGATCTGAGATTCTGTGTCCTTTAACAGGCGTTCCAGGCTGTCCGCAAAAACTCCGGCGGAAGCCGGCAGTCATATTCAGCGGACAATATTCAGATTTTGCTTTTATCTGTCTTTCATAATCGGAGATAGTTTTCCATGAAGAAAACAGCCATTATGCGGATTGCGGGGACGAAATACCTCGCGGAGGGAATTTACAGGACGGAACTTGTCCCGGTCTCGCCCGCGGACGATCTCGGCGGGGTAATTCCGGGCCAGTTCATCGGCATCTATCCGAATGACCGGACAGCGCTGCTGCCGCGGCCGATCAGCATCTGCCGGTATAACCCGTTCGGAAGCGGAAACGGCGGCTCTTATACGGTTGTATACCGTACCGTTGGGAAGGGAACAAACGAGCTCGCTGGTCTTTCCTTCGGCGATTCCGTCCGCGTGATCGGGATGCTTGGCAACGGATATGATCTCGATGCCTTTGCGGGGAAGCGCACGCTTCTCCTCGGCGGGGGCATCGGCATTCCGCCGCTTCTCGAGCTTGCTGCGCGGATCCGTGCGAAGAACCGGGAACTTGGAGAAATGCAGAGAAAGACGTCCGGGAAGAACCAGTCAGAAAAGCTTTACTGCGGCCGCTTGACGGCCGCCCTCGGCTACCGGAACAGTGAGCTTTTCCTTATGGAAGAGTTTGCATCCGCCGCGGATGAGGTGATTGTCGCAACCGACGATGGAAGCGTGGGCACACATGGAACATGCATCGATGCCGCGCGCGCGGCGGGCACGGGTTTTGACGTGATCGCAGCCTGCGGACCGATGCCGATGCTGCGGGGCGTCAAAACTTTTGCAGCGGAGAGGAATGTTCCCGCCTATATCTCACTCGAAGAGCGCATGGCATGCGGCGTGGGCGTATGTCTTGGCTGCGTGGTGAAGACGAAGGAGAAGGACGCGCATTCGAATGTGAACAACGCGCGCGTGTGCACGGAAGGGCCGGTATTCCTCGCGGAAGACGTGGATATCTGAAAACAGCGTTTTTCGGTTTGTTGCAGCGGCGGGATGGAATTTCCTGCAGAAGAGTAAATATATGGATTTATCGGTAAAGATCGCCGGAGTCGAACTGAAGAATCCGGTGATGACGGCCTCCGGAACGTTCGGGTCCGGAATGGAATATTCGGAATTTGTCGATCTCGGAAAGCTCGGCGCAGTGGTGACCAAGGGAGTTTCCAGTGTCCCATGGGAAGGCAATCCGACGCCGCGTGTTGCGGAGACGGACAGCGGGATGCTGAACGCGATCGGTCTTCAAAATCCCGGGTTAGATGTGTTTTTGAAGCGGGATCTTCCATTTCTTGCCGCGCAGGACACAAAGGTGATTGTCAATGTCTGCGGTCACACGGAAGAGGAATATCTGGATGTGGTGGAGCGCCTTTCGGACGAGCCGCGCGTATCAATGCTGGAGATCAATGTCTCCTGCCCGAATGTGAAGCGGGGCGCTCTGCAGTTCGGACAGGACCCGGGTGAACTGGAGAAGCTGACTGAAAGAATCAAGGAAAAGGCAGGACAGCCGATCATCATGAAGCTCACGCCCAATGTCACGAACATTGCTGACCTCGCACGGGCTGCGCAGGCCGGCGGAGCTGACGCCCTGTCGATGATCAATACACTTCTCGGCATGAAGATTGACGTTGAGCGGCAGCGCTTTGTGCTGGCGAACAGGACGGGAGGGCTCTCGGGCCCCGCAATAAAACCGGTCGCGGTGCGCTGTGTTTATCAGTGTGCGCAGGCCGTCTCTATTCCGATCATTGGCATGGGCGGAATCGCGTCAGGCGAGGACGCAGTGGAATTTCTGCTCGCAGGCGCCAGTGCTGTGGCTGTCGGCATGATGAATTTTCACGATCCGAAGACGACGGAGAAGGTGATCGATGGACTGCGCGCCTACATGGAACGGCACCATGTGAGTGACGTGAAGGAACTGATCGGAGCCGTTCGGGGATGAGGCTGACAGCCGGCCGGAATCAGCATCATAGTTTAATTCAAAACAGAGCACAGCAGATTTGTAAGGACAGTTGGAATGAGCGGCGAATCGTATATTCCTCAGTGCAGTAAGAGCACATCGGTGCAGAGGGCATACGCAAAAATCAATTTAAGTCTCGATGTGACCGGAAAGCGGGCGGACGGTTATCATCTCGTCGACATGATCATGCAGACGGTCGGAATTTATGACACGCTGACGGTCACGGAATCAGATGATGAAACAGATGATTCCGGAGCGGTATCGCTCTCGATCGAGATGGAAAATGGCGGGACTCTTTCTGCGGGAGAGGACAATCTCATCTGCCGCGCGGTCCGCAGCATGCAGAAAGAATTCGGAATCCGGAAGGAATTTGATATTCATCTCATCAAGAGGATTCCGATCGCGGCAGGAATGGCCGGCGGAAGCACGGATGCAGCCGCCGCGTTCCGGGCAGTCCGGGACCTTGCCGCTCCCGGTGTGACGGATGAAAAACTGGCGGAACTGGCCGCAGGACTCGGAGCAGACATTCCCTACTGCATCTATGGCGGGACAAAACGATGCCGGGGAATCGGAGAAGTTTTGACGGAAATGCCGGATGCACCGAACTGCAGCCTGGTAATCGTGAAGCCGCCGGTCGGTGTTTCTACGCCGTGGTGCTATAAGACGTTGGATCAGACAGAGATCACCGGGAGGCCGGATACAGAGGCGATGATCCGGGCCCTGGATGCGCATGATCTGCGCGCTGTGATGGGAAGCGCCGGCAATGTGCTCGAACCGGTGACAGCGGCGGCGCACAGCGAAATCGGAGAAATCGAAGAATATCTGCGCAGGTTCAAGCCGGTGCGGGCGATGATGACCGGCAGCGGGCCGACTGTTTTCGCGGTATTCGACGATGCGGAAGCTGCAAAGAAGGCGTATGCCGCAGTGGAAAGCGACCCGAAATTTTCAGGATACGAGCATTTCCTCACGGGATTTGTAAAGAATCCGTATGGGTGCAGGAAAGCATAACATCCTCCGACACAAAAGAGCAGACGGAAAGTACAGACATAATAGGAACAGCCTGAAATAATACATAAGGAAACCGTTCAGGCTGAATCAGGATACGATTTTATGATGGAATTGGAAGAAAACGAAGATCAATATCTGCCTCTGCGGGAGACAGTTTATAAAAAGCTCAGAAAGCAGATTCTCACGGGCGAGCTCAAGCCCGGCGAGCGGCTGATGGAAATACATCTTGCAAATCAGCTCGACGTAAGCCGGACGCCCATCCGGGAGGCCATCCGCAAACTGGAAAATGAAGGTCTCGTCCGCATTATTCCGCGGAGCGGCGCGCAGGTTGCGCAGATATCCGAACAGGGTCTTAAAGATGTGCTGGAAGTGCGGAGATCGCTCGATGCACTGAGTGCAGAACTTGCCTGCTCGCGAATGACGGAAGAGGAAAAGAAGAAACTGCAGGAGGCATGCGAATTCTTCGAAAAAACTACAAAGACCGGTTCGTATGCGGATGTTGCGGAAGCGGATGTTGCTTTCCATGAGGTCATCACGCAGTCCACGAAGAATGCGCGGCTGATTGAGATCCTGCATATGCTTGCAGACCAGATGTACCGGTACCGCTTTGAATACATCAAGGATGATACAAATTATGGTCAGCTGATCCGGGAGCACAGGGCACTGCAGCAGGCAATTCTCGAGGGAGACACAGTCAAAGCTTCTGAGCTCGCGAAGGAGCATATCGACCGGCAGGAGGAGGCAATCCTGCGGCACCTGAGAAAGGAAGTAAAGCGCTGATGGGAAAAGTCATGCTCTCGATTTCGGGAAAACAAAGACACCCGGACGGGACGGAGGAGAAAAATACTTCCCGGTGTGCTGCGGAGCATGAAATTCTCGAAGACGGGACGCATCGGTATTTATATGAGGAAAAGGACGAAGAGACCGGGGCAGTTACGAAGAGTACGGTCACGGTCGGACCGGACGGCATCACGGTGGAGAGAAAAGGCAGGTTCGGGACAAATCTGTCCTTTCTGAAAGACCGGGAGATTGACACCTCCTACCGGACACCGTACGGAACGCTTCCGATTCACGTGGCAACAAGCCGGGTAGTGTGCCTTGAAGTGAATGGACATATCAATGCCCGTGCGGATTACCGCCTGACTATGGAAGGCGGATATGATATGGACTGTTCCGTCATGATTCGTACAGACGACTGTTAAATAGCAGGCACTTTATAAGCGCCTGCTATTTAACAGCCCGGCATAGTGAAGATAATAAAGCGCAGGTGCCTGTGGTACCTGCGCTTTTGCTGTCGGATCATTTTTTCGATACCGGCTTTGCACCTGCCTTTTCCTGCAGTTTCTCGACAAAGCGGCGGTATCTTGATTTTTTCTTTCTGTCTGCCGGGTCAACCTTTGCTCCGTGAAGGCCTTTCACACCGACCATGTATACCCCGGAGACTTCTGCTTTTACTTCCTTCTTGACCGGAATGTCGTCATAAATCTTTTCGTCTGCGATAAGCGTCATGATCTGCGGGCCGGCCTTTACCTTGACAACCGGAACCTTCGTGCGGCGCGCGAGTTTTGGCGCCTGTTCAAGGACCTGTTTCGGAAGCCCCGCATCCTTGAGGGGCATTCTCTTCTTATCAATAATCAGCAGATTTACGCTCTGCTTGTGTGCCTGTATCTGCTCTTCCTGCTCTGCCTGCTTTTTCTGTGCGCGTTTTCCGAGAATGTAAAGAACAATGGTAACGCCGACGAGAATCGCAAGAATAATGAAAAATATAATCCAGCCTCTGTTCACGTCCAAACCTCCGAAAAAAGAAAGACTGCCTTCCAAATCCGATTAAGAACCGGCTCTTCCGGCGACTTTTTCATTCTAACATTGTTTCAAATGAGAGACAATGAAACGTTCACACATCCGCCACAGACGCAGGGTAAAATACTTTTATGAACCGTGTTCTTGTGCTACACTGATTGAATCGCAGGCTTCGGCCTGACGGCGGAAATGGCCTTTCCACACGACAGACGCGGGCCTTGAAACAGAAAGGAAGTATCTTTGAAATGAAAAAGAGAATCACTGCACTGCTTGCTGCAGCGGCCGCTGCACTCATGCTCACGGGCTGCGGCGACTCCAATCCGGCCTATCTCAAGAATATAACGGCATCGGATTACGTCGAGCTCTGCGACTATTCGAACATCCCGATCACGGTTGCCGCCGAGACGGAAGTGACCGACGATATGGTCGATAATTATGTGAATTACACGCTGAGCTCAGACGCGTCGTATCAGGAAGTCACGGATCATGACACCGTAGAAAACGGCGATACCGTCAATATCGATTATACCGGAACGAAAGACGGCGAGAAGTTCGACGGCGGTTCTGCAACCGGCTATGATCTCGTTATCGGTTCGGGGAGCTTCATCGACGGGTTTGAGGATGGACTCATCGGCCATAAAGTCGGTGAGACAGTGGAACTCAACCTTACTTTCCCGGATGATTATTCCAACACAGACCTTGCCGGACAGGACGTAGTTTTCACGGTGACGATCAATAAAATCGAACAGCTCGTGACACCGGAGCTCACCGACGAATGGGTCGCAGAGCAGGATATTTCAAACGTCTCAACGGTCGATGAGTACAAGGATTATGTCCGCAATCAGCTGCAGACCTATTACGACGATGACTATCGCACGAGAGAAGAAGAAGCCATCGCCGATTATCTGATTGACAACTGCACATTCAAGCAGGATCCGCCGGAAGAGATGGTCCGCAGGTATTATGACAATATGGTGCAGGCGTATTCGACGCAGATTTCCCAGAACTACGGGATGGATCTCGATACCTACACGCAGATGATGGGCCTTGATTCCGATTCGTCCGAATCCTCGGCGGACAGCAGTACGGAGTCGTCCGCGGAGAGCTCTTCTGATGCAGCGGCGGCTTCTTCCGAGAGCACTTCCGATGCGGTTTCGGCTTCCGCAGAAGCTTCAGAATCGTCTGACGGAGCAGTCACAGAAGATGCAAGTACCGCTGCAACTACTGTTACAAGCGAAGAAATTTCGAGCACAACAGCCACGGAATCTTCCGATTCGGCTTCAGAGGCATCTTCTGCTCTGGATGCTTCGGATGCTGCAGGCGGCGTGACCATTGGATCCGCCCTTGCTTCCGACTCTTCTGAATCCTCTTCGGAAGCGGCATCGATTGCCTCCTCTGACAGCTCGACAGATTCTTCGGAAGCGTCTTCCTCTTCTTCCGAATCTTCTTCGGAAGGCTCGAGCGAGGAAACCGAGAAGATCTATCAGTGGATCATGGATGATGCCGAGAAGATCGCAAAGCGGTATATTATTCTGCAGGCTATTGCTGATAAGGAAGGCCTCAACCTCTCCACGAGAGAGCTTAAACAGCAGCTTTCCAACGAAGCTGCGCAGGAAGGATACAGCAGCCTTGACGATTACCTCAAGGATGAAGATGCTTCCAATGCATACCGTGAATATCTGATGAGCCAGAATGTAATGGACTGGCTGCTTGATCACGCAACCGTGACCGATAAAGCATCCGATTCAAGTTCTTCGGATGCATCGTCGGAAGCTTCAACAGAGGCTTCAACGGAAGCTTCGACGGAGGCTTCAACAGAGGCTTCTTCGGCAAGCGCCGCAGAGAGTTCAGCCGAGTCTTCAGCGGAAAGCTCATCGGCTTCCAACTGACAGGGGATCACTGCAGATTCCGCCGGAACATCTCCAGAGTCTGAGATTTCCGGCAATGCATTTTGGGACTGCATCGGACCCGCAGAGTGAAACGAGAAGAAATCTGGAGGGAAACAGATAATGGACGTAGAACTTACGGAACTTCGCAGCATATATAAGGATGTTAAGAGCTATGCGGGCAAGAAAGTCGCGGTAGGCGGCTGGATCCGCAGCAATCGCGATTCGAAGAACGTAGGATTCCTGACGATCAGCGACGGATCCTGCTTCAATACTCTTCAGATCGTCTATTCCGGTGATCTGGAGACCGGTGATGCAGCAGCAAAGGAAACGGCAGCAGAAGAATCCGGCGACAAAGCACTGAGTTTTGACGATGTGGCGAAGCTCAACATCGGTGCGTCCGTTATCGCGACGGGCACCATCGTCGAAACTCCGAACGCAAAGCAGCCGTTTGAGATGCAGGCAGTGGAAATCCTGCTTGAGGGCACTTCCACCGCAGATTATCCGATGCAGGCAAAGCGCCACAGCATGGAATTCCTCCGCACGATGCCGCATCTTCGTGTGCGCACGAACACCTTCCAGGCAGTCATGCGCGTCCGCTCTGTCGCAGCTTATGCTATTCACCGCTTCTTCCAGGAGAACGGTTTTGTTTACGTTCACACTCCGCTCATCACTTCCAGCGATGCAGAGGGTGCCGGCGAAATGTTCCAGGTGACCACACTTCCGCTCGAGGATGTCCCGAAGACCGAAGACGGAAAGGTCGACTACAGTCAGGATTTCTTCGGAAAACCTGTTAATCTCACTGTTTCCGGACAGCTGAATGTCGAAACCTATGCGATGGCATTCCGCAATGTATACACATTTGGACCTACATTCCGCGCCGAGAAGTCCAACACGACCCGTCATGCGGCAGAGTTCTGGATGATCGAGCCGGAGCTTGCTTTCGCGGATCTTTCCGATGATATGGACTGTGCAGAAGCAATGCTGAAGTATGTCATCAATTATGTCCTGGAGAACTGCCCGGATGAGATGAACTTCTTCAACACATTTATCGACAAGGGACTGATTGACCGCCTTACGCATGTCGCAAACTCGGATTTCGGCCGTGTTACCTACACCGACGCAGTAAAGATTCTGGAGCAGCATAACGATGAGTTTGATTATAAGGTATACTGGGGATGTGACCTTCAGACAGAGCATGAGCGCTATTTGACCGAAAAGGTATTCAAGAAACCCGTCTTTGTCACGGATTATCCGAAGGAGATCAAGGCATTCTACATGAAGCTCAACCCGGACGGAAAGACCGTCGCTGCGGCGGACTGCCTGGTGCCGGGAATCGGTGAGATCATCGGCGGCAGCCAGAGAGAGGATGATCTTGACAAACTCACGAAGCGTATGGAAGAGCTTCATATGAATATGAGCGAGTATCAGTATTATCTCGACCTTCGCAAATACGGCTCTGTGCGTCATTCCGGATTCGGTCTCGGCTTCGAGAGAGCCATCATGTATCTGACCGGTATGGGCAACATCCGTGATGTCCTTCCGTTCCCGAGAACGGTCGGCAACTGCGAGCTCTGATCAGTCCTCACAGATCAGCCCTCAGCGGATGTTCCGGACGGTTACAGGTTAATCATTCATGCATACAGAAAAAGGGACCGGTGTGATGACGCGGTCCCGGTACGGATTTGTTTTGACGGCGGCAGATACTGCGGCCGCAGGCAGAATTCACGATTTATCCGGGGAGTACTGGTTTGAATCATAACACCCGTAAAAAAGCATATACACGGATGTGTGCCGCTCTGGCAGCAATATTGGTTATTTCCTTCACAGGGCCGGCGGTCGACATCAGCGCGGCGACGAGTCAGGAGCTGAAGAAGCAGAGAGACAAGACGCAGAGTCAGCTCAACAGTGCAAACAGCAAAGCGTCTTCCCTTGAAAGTGAGCAGGAGAGTGTCTCAGAAGAACTTGATCAGAAGACGGAGGAGATCGCGCAGAATATGACTTCCATCAGCCTGATGGAGGATGATATTGCGGATCTGCAGGATCAGATCAACGCAAAAACTCTGGAGTACAACGATGCTCTGGAGCGGCAGCAGAAACAGTACAGCACTATGAAGAAGCGTATTCAGTTCATGTACGAGAAGGGCGACTCCTCCTATGTACAATTGCTGCTGAATGCAAGCTCCATCAGCGATGCACTGAACAAGGCTGACTACGTCCAGAAGCTGTATGATTACGACCGCAAGCTCCTCAAGGAATATGAGGAGACTACACAGGAAGTAAAGGATGCGAAGAAGGCGCTGGTTGATGAACAGTCAGAACTCGAAACGACCAAGGCAGAGCTGGAAGAAAACCAGACACTTCTCGAACAGCAGCAGGCCGAGCTGCAGGAAAAATACGATAATTATGACGAACTGATTTCGGAGGCGCGTTCCGAGGCGGCTCTCCTGAAACGGCAGGTCGCAGAGCAGAACTCGCAGATCTCCGCAGCAGAGTCGGCTGAGGCTGCAGCAGAAGCAGCAAGAAGACAGGCTGAAGCGGAGGAAGCGGCGCGCAAGGCGGCGGAACTCGCCAGTGCGTCCACTTCGGATACCGGCACCAGCACAGACAGTACAGACAATACAAATACGACCGATACCGGAAACGATACGAATACGAACGGCGGAGAGGAAAGCAGTAAGACGTCTTCTTCCTCTTCATCCAGCTCATCATCCACGAAGACCTATGCAGCCGCAGGGTCTGCAACCGGCTCCAATGTCGTGTCCTATGCAGAGCAGTTTGTCGGTAATCCTTACGTGTACGGCGGCACGAGCCTCACGAACGGAGCAGACTGCTCCGGATTCACGCAGAGCGTCTACAAAGCATTCGGTTACAGCATCCCGCGAACATCCTACGACCAGATGTACGCCGGAACTGCAGTGGATTCCCTCGCGAATGCACAGCCCGGTGATCTCATCTGCTACGGCGGACACGTCGCCATCTACATCGGAGGTGGACAGATTGTCCATGCGAGCACACCCGCAACCGGCATTAAGTACGGCTATGCCGCATATCGGCAGATCCTGGCAATACGACGGATCATCAACTGATTTCGGCAGACTGCAAGGCACCGCGGATCGTCGCAATAGTTTCAATGGACGGTGTTTATCAGCGGACATATTCAGTACAGCATCGCGGACTGCGGAAATAGTTTCAATTGACGGCGTTTATCAACTGACACATACAGTTCAGAATTCTTACGGGGGAAAACATGAGCAGAGAACTGGTTGTTGTTCTGGATTTTGGCGGACAGTATAAGCAGCTCATCGCACGCAGAGTGCGTGAGTGCAGCGTGTACTGCGAAATCCATCCCTACACGATGAGCCTTGAGAAACTGAAGGCGCTCAGCCCGAAGGGAATCATTCTTACCGGCGGACCGAACAGTGTCTATAAGAGCGATTCACCGACTTATGACAAAGCAATTTTTGAACTTGGCATCCCGGTACTCGGAATCTGCTACGGTTCCCAACTGATGGCCTATAAGCTCGGCGGAAAAGTGGCAACTGCCCCGGTTTCCGAGTACGGTCACACCGATGTCACCATCGACAAAACATCCTCCGTCCTGTTTTCCGATGTCGCTCCGAAGACAACCTGCTGGATGAGTCATACCGACTATATTGCAGAGGCACCGGAGGGATTCGAAATTACGGCGCACACCGCAAACTGTCCGGTCGCCGCGATGGAAGATCCAGCGCGAAAACTCTATGCAGTTCAGTTCCATCCCGAAGTTGTCCATACACCGGAAGGCACGAAGATGCTCCGCCATTTCGTCATCGATGTCTGCGGATGCAGCGGCGACTGGAAGATGGAATCCTTCGTCGATGAAACCGTGAAGGAGCTGCGTGAGAGAATCGGAGACGGCAAAGTTCTGCTCGGACTTTCCGGAGGTGTTGATTCCTCCGTTGCAGCCGCACTCCTCTCGAAAGCAGTCGGCAGGCAGCTCACATGCGTCTTCGTTGATCACGGCCTTCTCCGCAAAAACGAAGGCGATGAAGTCGAGGCAGTTTTCGGGCCGAAGGGCAATTTCGAATTGAATTTTGTCCGCGCGAATGCGCAGGAGCGATTCTACAGCAAGCTGAAGGGAGTAACCGATCCGGAGCAGAAGCGCAAGATCATCGGTGCCGAATTTATCAATGTCTTTGAAGAAGAGGCAAAGAAAATCGGAGCTGTTGATTTCCTTGCGCAGGGAACCATTTATCCCGATGTGGTGGAGAGCGGCGCTGTCGGAAGCGGCGGTGCAGTCATCAAGTCCCATCACAACGTCGGCGGCCTTCCGAAGAATGTGGATTTCAAGGAAATCGTGGAGCCACTTCGCAGCCTGTTCAAGGACGAAGTCCGCAAGGTCGGCCTGCAGCTTGGCCTTCCGGAAAAACTTGTTTATCGGCAGCCATTCCCGGGGCCGGGACTCGGCGTCCGGATCGTTGGTGAAGTCACTCCGGAAAAAGTAAAGATCGTACAGGAAGCCGATGCCATCTTTCGTGAGGAGCTCAATAAGGCAGGCATCGACATGGGAAAAGGCCAGTTCTTTGCTGCACTGTCGAATATGCGCAGTGTCGGTGTAATGGGTGACGGCCGCACATATGATTATGCAGTCGTTCTCCGCGGCGTTCTCACTTCGGACTTTATGACCGCAGAGGCTGCGAATATTCCCTGGAACGTACTTGAAATCTGCATGAACCGCATCATCAACGAAGTCAAAGGCGTCAACCGCGTTCTCTACGACCTTACAAGCAAGCCGCCGGGAACAATTGAGCTGGAATAAATGTTAAAAGTCCGGAACCCGGCATAAACACTGGGTTTTCGGACTTTTTCTATGCCTCGTGAGTACATTTTGAGTACACTTTTCGAAATTATTCCGTTTCAGAGTCGGCATCATCGCCGTGATCACAGGTCTTATCAAGTTTCTTCTGAGACGCCTGCAGGTCCAGCTCGATCTGCTCCAGCATCTCCTGAAAATCATCAGCGACATATTTTTCATCTTCAGAAGAATTTCCTTTTTTCAGCAGCTCCTGATCCTTCAGATATCCTTCACGGTATAAACCTTCCCAACGAATAAAATCAGACAGGACAGATGAATCTGTCACTTTTAGTGCTGGCAGCATATTCCTATTCTCATCTTCCTGACC
>Ga0256406_1000310_pt1 | contig 92240 bp, 103 predicted proteins | sample RumenRJG_03DNA_FD_185986 | JGI IMG/M metagenome (GOLD analysis project Ga0256406, IMG submission 185986) | Bovine rumen microbial communities from Lethbridge, Alberta, Canada - RJG_03 | ecosystem: Host-associated > Mammals > Digestive system > Stomach > Rumen | place: Canada: Alberta...
CCTACGGGCGCCCTTGACATGACGGAAATTTTATGATATATTATAGTTAGGGCAGGCCTTGAAAGCCCTGCCCTGAAAACACACTTTTTTACCACAGAAAGGTAAATTTACAGAAAAAACTTCGCACGCCCGAATGGATTAATCCGTACTCATTGGGGATTTTCACCCCCTAAATTCAAAATGCACCCCCTTAATGAAATTGTATCAAAATATAACTTCTTTTACAGAAAAAACGACAGATTCTGATAGAATCTGTCGTTTTTTTAACGAAATACGCCTTTCGGCGCGTGAAATATTGCTACGCAATGTGACATAGCCGGACTTCTTGCTTTTTCGACAAGTCTGTTGATTTCATATCTTTTTTTAGCTGCTAACTTAGGGTTATACGTTAGAAGTCTTTTCTCTGTAGCGCACAGTAACTGTTTTTCCTTCAAACTCATTAGTAAGTTTAAAGTAATCAACATATTTCTTTATTTGCAGCTTAGCATGAGACTTTGCAGAGGAAAGTAACCGAGATGATGAATAGGAGATTTATCGGAAATCTTCCTCACTGATTCTTCTTTTTTTGACATTGTTCAGAGCATCAACTTCTTTTTGAAAATGCGCAACAGGATCAGCGATACCGTTTGCGATATGTGTTTCAATAGACTGCAAAGACTTGTAGCATCTATGAGCAGTCTCTTTTCTCTTTGGGTCATAAAAGCTTTCATAGATAGCGAGATAAGTTCTGTTTTTAAGTTTAGTTTTCTTTAAAAAATATGCCATGATAAAACCTCCAATTCCATAACACCATTAATCATATCAAAAAATATTTTTTATCAAGTGTTTTTGCAATAAAAAAGCCTTATTTTAAGCCAATATTCGATATTTTTCGTGCCCTGGTGTTCCAAAAGATTATGGTGTTACTCTCTAAAGACGGGGCTTATTATTAACCGCAGCTTGCGGCGGCTGTTGTCCGATAAAAAAATAACATAAAAATTATCCCGGCAGTCAAAAAAATTTGTCAAATATTACGGAGAATATTTTTTAAAAACCTATTGACATTTTGTCGGTTTTAGTCTAAAGTTTATATATGATAATATGGTGTATTTTACCGTATTATCCAATGGGAAAAATTCCCGAAATACAACAAATGATTGGAGGTAGACAGTTGGAAAAAATCATCAGTCTCGAAAATGTAGCATTAGCCTTTGATGATGAGCCTATCCTTAATAATATCAATCTGGATATTTACGACAAGGAATTTGTTACACTTCTGGGTCCTTCGGGCTGCGGAAAGACAACAACGCTCAGAATTATCGGCGGATTTCTGGAACCTGACAGCGGAAACGTGATTTTTGAAGGCAGGAAAATTAACAATCTTCCGCCCCACAAAAGGAACATCAATACCGTTTTTCAGCGTTACGCACTTTTCCCTCATCTTAATGTTTATGACAATATCGCATTTGGTCTGAGGGTAAAAAAATTGCAGGAAAATGAGATACGAACGCGCGTTGCCGAAATGCTGAAATTAGTAAATCTTACCGGGTTTGAAAAAAGATCGGTTCAGCGTTTGTCGGGAGGTCAGCAGCAGAGAGTAGCAATTGCACGTGCCTTGATAAACAGGCCTAAGGTGCTGCTGCTTGATGAGCCGTTGGGCGCCCTTGATTTAAAGCTCAGAAAGGAAATGCAGATCGAGCTGAAGAGAATCCAGCAGAGTCTTGAAATAACCTTTATATATGTCACTCATGACCAGGAGGAGGCTCTTACCATGAGTGATACGGTAGTAGTAATGAATAAGGGCGATATTCAGCAGATAGGAACGCCGCAGGATATTTATAACGAGCCGATAAACGCCTTTGTGGCGGATTTTATCGGTGAGAGCAATATAATCGACGGCGTAATGCCTGAGGATTGCCTTGTTGAAATAAACGGACACGAGTTTGAATGTGTCGATAAGGGCTTCGGCAGAAACGAGCGTGTTGACGTGGTAATACGTCCGGAGGACATAAAGATAATTCCGGCGGAGAATGCAAAAATCAAGGGCAGGGTTGAAACGGTAACCTTTAAGGGCGTTCACTATGAAATGCTTGTGAGGTCGGACAGCTTTGATTGGCTCATTCATTCCACACGTGCCGCCGAGCCGGGCTGCGAAATCGGTATGAGCTTTGACCCCTTTGACATTCATATTATGAAGAAAACGGCAGAGTAAGGGGGAGCGATGATGGAAAATAATCAAACCTCAAGGCAGACTCTTTTGCAGAAGCTTATATCCGCACCGTATATTCTGTGGATGATAATTTTCATAATAGTGCCGCTTGCAATGGTAGCCTATTTTGCCTTTACAACCTCCTCGGGTGCCTTTACTCTTGATAATCTTAAGGCTGTGGGGCAGTATACAAATATATTTGTCCGTTCCATACGTCTGGCGGCGATTGCAACGGTGATATGCCTTATAATCTCATATCCGGCAGCCTTTATACTTGCAAGAATGGATAAAAAAGTTCAAAGCACCGTTCTTATGCTTGTAATGCTGCCTATGTGGATGAATTTTCTTTTGAGAACCTATGCCTGGATGACGCTTTTGGGCAATAACGGAATAATTAATTCTCTGCTACGCTTTATCGGTCTGGGGTCGGTTAAGCTGTTAAATACGCAGGGAGCGGTGGTTCTGGGTATGATATACAATTATATCCCCTATATGATATTGCCCCTGTATTCCATAATGGTAAAGATTGATAAAAGCGTTATGGAGGCGGCGCAGGATTTGGGGTGCAATGCGGTGCAGGTGCTGTTAAGAGTAGTGCTGCCGCTGAGCGTGCCGGGAATAATTTCGGGCATCACAATGGTTTTTGTGCCTGCCATAAGCACCTTTATTATATCCAGAATGTTGGGCGGAGGCTCTGAGCTTCTGATAGGCGACCTGATTGAAATGCAGTTTCTGGGAAATGCCTATAACCCGAATCTCGGCGCGGCGATATCCCTTGTGCTGATGGTTATTGTACTTGTCATTATGACCGTAATGAATAAATTCGGCGATAATGATGAGGCTGCACTGATATAAGAAGGGGGTATAAAAATGAAAAAACTGTCAAAAATATACCTTGCCTTGATATTTTTGTTTTTATATGCGCCCATATTCGTGCTGATTGTGTTTTCCTTTAACACAACAAAAAGCAAAACGGTATTTGAGGGCTTTACCCTGGATTGGTATGTAAAGCTGTTTAATAACGAGCTGATACTGACATCGCTGAGAAATACCGTAATTATAGCGGTAATAGCCTCGGTGTTTTCCACAATTCTGGGAACCGCTGCGGCGATAGGCTTGTCAAAGCTGAGGAAAATACCGAGGAGCATTGCGATAAATATTAACAATATTCCCATTATCAATCCGGAAATTGTTACCGGTGTGTCGCTTATGCTGCTGTTTGTTTTCTTTTCGGCGCGAATGAACTTTGAATTTGGCTTCGGAACGCTGATTATTGCGCATATTACCTTTGACGTGCCGTACGTTGTGCTGAATGTTATGCCTAAGCTGAGACAGCTTGACCCCCATTTGTACGAGGCGGCGCAGGATTTGGGCTGTAATCCCTTAAAGGCATTTTTTAAGGTGGTTATGCCCGAAATACTTCCGGGAGTGCTGTCGGGCTTTCTTATGAGCTTCGCTTTCTCTCTTGATGATTTTGTAATAAGCTATTTTACAAGCGGTTCAACCTCTCAGACACTGCCTATTACAATTTATTCTATGACAAGAAGAAAGGTAAGCCCGGAGATAAATGCCCTGTCAACAATAATATTTATTGTTGTGCTGGCTGTTCTTATCATTAAAAATATAATTGAAAGGCAGAGCTTAAAGCGTGTAAACGGGCTTTTGCCGAATGAAGAAAAAAGATAGAATACTGCCCCTTTGGGGTGTATGATGAAAGGAATTGATAAGATGAAAAAATATATATCTGCGGTACTGTGTGCCGCTTTGGCTATAGGCACATTGTCGGGCTGCGGCTCAAAGACAGAGGAAAGTGCCATAAACGTTGAGGATAAAGCTTACTATGAAAAATTTAAGGATCAGGGAATCTCGATTAATGTGTACAATTGGGGCGAATATATTTCAGACGGCAGCGAGTCGGGTATGATAGACGTTAACAAGGAATTTGAGGAGCTTACCGGAATAAAGGTTAATTATACAACCTATGCCACAAACGAGGAAATGTACGCAAAGATGAAGGGCGGCGGAGCAGACTATGATATCATTATCCCCTCCGACTATATGATTTCAAGAATGATTAAGGAGGATATGCTTGCGAAAATTGATTACAGCGCAATGCCGAATACAAAATATATTATGGACAGCTTCAGAGGTCTTGAATATGACGTAAATGACGAATATTCGGTACCGTATATGTGGGGAACGGTGGGAATTATCTATGATAAGGATATTGTTACCGAGGAAAATATCGGCTGGGATATTCTCTGGAATGAAAAGTATGCCGGGAATATACTTATGTTCGATAACCCAAGAGATGCCTTTGCAATTGCCGAAAATATGTTGGGCTACTCTATGAATACCGAGTCTGCCGATGAATTGAAAGCGTCAGCGGAAAAGCTGAAGGAGCAAAAGCCGCTTATTCAGGCATATGTAATGGATCAGGTGTTTGATAAAATGGGAGCAGGCGAGGCGGCTCTTGCGCCCTATTATGCCGGCGACGCAGTAACGCTTATGCAGGACTATGACAATCTGGACTTTGCCATTCCCGAAAGCGGAACAAATATTTTTGTTGACGCGGTGTGTATTCCCAAAACCTCGAAAAATATCGAGGCGGCGCAGATGTATATAAATTTCCTCTGCGAGCCGGATATAAGCCTTGCTAACTGTGAGGCAATAGGCTATTCAACACCAAATTCGGGGGCGTATGAGCAGCTTGATGATGATGTTAAAAATGACGGAATTTCCTATCCCGATGAGGATTTCCGCAAGTCAAGCTGTACTACCTTTGTAAACCTTTCGGACGAGGCAAATCAGCTTATGCAGGATTTGTGGACTGAAATTAAATCCGCACGATAAAATTGACGGAGGATATCTCCTAAAGTCGGATACAGTCTTTGTATATTGTTAAAAAAGACATTATATGGTATGACTGTTTTGATACTATCGTGAAATTATTGTTGTGGCAACAAAAAATATACATAAAGAAGAACCGTCTGTCTCCGTAAAGGACAGACGGTTTTAAAAATGCTAAAAAATATTTTCGGGGCGCAGGCGGTAGTCATTCGGCAGGTCCTTAAAGAGCTTATCCAGAGAAGTCCCTGCGGAAAGTGAGGGAATCTTTTCCTCCTGAGATACATAGGCCTTCATCTGCGTCATATACATTTCAATTTTTTCAAGAACGGCATGGTCAAAAACCGAACCGAGGAGTATGTGTTTGTCCTCTAACCTGCGGTCTATGGCATTAAGCCGATGGCCGGCAGAGGTGTAGTCCTCCTTTTCGATAGCCTTGAGCATTGCTTCGCTGTCGATTGTTAATTCCTCTGTCAGGCTGTCAATTTTATGGGAGGAATAAATTCCGCCGCCTATAATTATAACAGTGATGACTATTGCCGTTATCAAGCTTTTCATTTTGCTGTCAACTCCTGATTCCGCACTTTTTATCAGCTTGTAAAATCCTCTATCAGGCTGTAGCCTTCCTCCTTGCTGTCAAGCCGTATTCCTGCGGTAAGCCGTTGGCTGTCCTCAGCCGGAAGAAACTGCATATTGAAATTGATTTTTTTTATAAGAACTCTGCTCTCTCCGTTAATTTCATAAAGATTTAAAAAATTTTTTTCATTAATCAGAAGATAATAAATCGGAGAGGCTACGTCGGAGGCTGACGCTTCACGGGCAAATTCAGTAGGCTCCGGCTGAAAGCTCTGTATGGCGGTTCCCGTATTTTCGGAGCTGTTCTGCTTTGCTTCCTTGTCGGAATAAATCGCCTTGCCCGACAGATATCCGCCCCCAAAGCCTAAAAATATAAATACTATACATAAGGCTATATAAAGATATTCTTTTTTCACTCTCATATTCTGACGCTCCTTTCTGCGTTTTTTACACAGCCGCCGTAAATTTTGCTCTTATTTTTTACAAATGTATAAGAAAATATACATTTCAAGCATAATTTTACATTAAACCTTTAATGAGCAAAAAAACATCAGAAAAAAGAGTTATTTTACATCAATTTTTATAATCTTCACAACATTTTTTTCAAAATTAATGCGTTTTTAGCAGTTTAAGAATCGGTATTACTGTTTTCCCTTTGAAAAAAATCCTCTATAATACTGATAACAACATTGTTAAAGCTTGTATCATTGTCAACAGCCAACTGATTTATCCTATCCGCCAAATCCTCTGTCATATATAAGGACTTATAGCAGGTCTTTGTTTTTTGTTTGGTTTTTTTAGGAACAAACGTCATAATAATTCACCTCTCACAGAATATTATAGTATAAAAATTTAATTTATAATATATCAGATTTTCCTGTTGTATTTTTCTAATAGAAACAATACAAAACAGATATAAGACTTAAACCTTTATCCAAAGAGGATATGATTTTGGGCAATAAAACCCATATTAAAAAACAGTGCGCAGCCTTGTTTTCACACAAGCTGCGCACGCAAATTCAAAAAAGAATAAAATCACAATATCGTTACTTTTGTATCGTCATAAAAGCCCTTTGCCTGCGGTGCTTCATCTGGCGTACCGACAACGACAAGTGCAACGGGAACGGAGGTCAGGTTAAATTCCTCCTTAAAGAGTTTCACTCTGTCATCGTTGGGATATATACCGCACCAACAGCTGCCGTAGCCAAGCTCCAGGCTTTGGAGGAGTATATTTTCAATTGCCGCACCGCACACCTGAGGGAAATAGCCCTCTGCGATTCCCTGTTCTTTTTCGGGTGCTGCGCAGACAATAATTCCAAGCTCCGAATCCTTAAGATGCTTTGCGTAAGGGTGAATCTTTAATGCTCTTTCTTTTGCCTCCTTGCTTTTTAACACGACAAACTCCCAGGGACGTGTATTAAGCGCGCTGGGCGCCATCATTGCCGCCTCAAGGATAGCTTTAATATGCTCCTCGGGCATATCGGTATTGCCCTTATATTTTCTTATACTTCTTCTGTTTCTTATAGCTTCGCCCACATTCATAAAATCAAATCCTTTCCGAAAAAATCATCTCTTAAGTCTCTTGTCCGATTTTGTGGCAAGATGTGTACCGGTACTCTGGAAGATTTCCACAAGCACAATCAGAAGTACAACGGCGGCAAGCATAACAAGATATTTATATCTGTAATATCCGTAATTTATGGCAATTTTACCCAGACCGCCGCCACCTATAATACCGCTCATTGCGGAATAGCCGAGTATTGTTGTAATTGCAATTGTCAGATTTGATATAAGTGACGGAACGCTTTCGGGAATCATCACCTTAACAATTATTTGAAATGGGGAAGCCCCCATACTCTGAGCTGTTTCTATAATATTGGGATTAAGCTCACGCAGGCTGCTTTCCACAAGCCTTGCCACAAAGGGGAATGCCGCAATAACCAACGGCACAATTGATGCGGTGGTTCCCACCGAGGTTCCCACAATTGCTCTTGTAAGCGGAAATACCATAATCATAAGTATCAGAAAGGGCACCGAACGCAATAGATTTATCACTACGCCGAGCACACGCATAACACCCTTAGGCAGCGGCAGCACGCCGTTTTTCTCTCCCGCAACAAGCAGAACTCCCAGCGGCAGACCGATAATCACCGCAAAGAGCGTTGCAAATACCGTCACATAAATCGTTTCCCATGTTGCAAGCAAAAATTCATTCTGCAATATATCAAGGGTTTCCCGAATGGTTTCGGGAGAAAATAATTTATCAAGCATAGCCTTATCTCCTCTCTATATTTCCTCAACAAGAACGTCGCCGACCTTTTCAAGGTAGTCCTTTGCCTTGGTAAGCGCATCCTCACCGCCGGTTATGCCCAACAGCATATTACCGAATACCCTGTTGTCAATTATGCTTGTTGACGCACCGAGAATATTTGCGGCAATGTTGATATCAATTGCCATTCGTGTAATAAGAGGTGCTCCGGCAGCATCTGCGCCGTTAAACACGACCCTTATGCGGCTTTCGCCGTCAACCGGGGGCGGAAGCTCCTTTGCCCCGTCGGGGAATACAAGCCTTTTTGCCGCTTCGGATTGTGGATTGGAGAAAATATCGCTGACCGTACCCTTTTCCACAACCTCGCCTTCATCAAGAATGGCAACATGGCTGCAAACCTCCTCAACCACCGACATCTGATGAGTGATGATAATTACCGTTATTCCGAGCTTTTTATTTATTGAGCTTATAAGCTGCAAAATTGAATGTGTTGTTTTGGGGTCCAGTGCGCTTGTTGCCTCGTCGCACAAAAGCACCTTAGGATTTGTTGCCAATGCTCTTGCTATGGCAATTCTCTGCTGCTGACCTCCCGAAAGCTGCGCAGGATAAGCATTTGCCTTATCGGGCAGCCCTACGGTTTCCAAAAGCTCCATAGCTCTTTTTTTAGCCTCTTCCTTACCTACTCCGGCAAGCTCAAGAGGAAAGCATATATTTTTAAGACAGGTTCTTTGCATAAGAAGATTAAAGCCCTGAAAAATCATTGTGATATTTCTTCTTATACTCCGAAGCTCCTTTTCGGGCAGTGCGCCGATATCAACACCGTCCACAAGCACCTGCCCCTCTGTTGGTCTTTCAAGCATATTGATACAGCGCACCAGAGTGCTTTTTCCTGCTCCGCTCATACCTATTATTCCGTAAATATCACCGTCATTTACGGTAATATTAACATTTTTTAACGCTTCAACCTTGCCGTCCTTTGTCTGAAAGGTTTTATATAGGTTTTTAATTTCTATCATAAGTACAACGTTAGCTCCCTTCACAAAATCAAGTTTATTCAAGCTGAAAGCTTTATGTAAAATAAATTCCCCTATAGCTAATTACCGGCACCGAAAGGGTGCCGGTATAGGATGCTTTGTTAAAGCCTTTTATTTTCCTGAAACAGCGTCAAGAGTTTTTTGCTTTCCACCGTAAATTCCCAGCGGCTCAACGTGTATTGCGGAAACAGAAACAATGTGTGTTCCGTTCTCCTCGTTGAAGTCGTCAAGATAAGGTGTATGCTGGAAGTAGTTTGCGTCGATTTCTCCGCTGTCAACAACCTTGTTGGGCTGTACATAGTCGGTAAATTCCTTTATGTCAAGAGTAATATCCTTTTCGGCAAGAATATCCTTTGCAACGGCAAGGATTTCGGCATGAGGTGCCGGAGATGCGGCAACGGTTATTGTCTGTCCTGCAAGAGCGGCATAATCAACAGTTGTGTCATATCCGTCTGTGGGATTGTCAACAACACTTACCACCGAGCCTTCGTATTTATTTGTGATAAAGTCCGCAACAGCCTTGCTCTCAAGAGCAGCCTTAAGCGCCTTTATCTTGTCTGTTTCCTCGTTTCCTTCCTTAACCGCAAGGATATTGGAATAAGCCGAGCTTGAACCCTCAATTGCAAGTGCGTCCTTTGTCGGATTAATTCCTGCCTCAATTGCATAATTTGAATTTATAACCGCATAATCAACGTCCTGCAAAACATTGGGGAGCTGTGCGGCCTCAACCTCTTTTACGGTAATATCATACGGGTTTTCCTCGATATCTCTTACGGTTGCCGTAATATCAATGCCGTCCTTCAGCTTTATAATGCCGTTGTCCTGCAAAAGCAAGAGGGCGCGTGCCTCGTTTGTTGTGTCATTGGGAACCGCAATTGTCAGTCCGCTCTTTCCGCAGCCTGCAAAGGATAAAAGCAATGCTGCCGCAAGTGATGCTGTTGTTAATGTTTTTATAATTTTTTTCATAATAATTCTCCGTTTCTCCGCCCTTTGGCGGCTGTGAGCAAATAACGCCGTCTGCGCCGTATGCTCCGTTATATTTTTAAATTTTATTATATATCCATTGTTGGTCTTATCCGATACACATTCGACCGCTTTTTACGTTGGCAACGGAAATAACGTATTCAATTTTTATCATTCACACTGCCTCCAATCACTGTTGTGTATGCTTACATTGTCAATATTATAACATTCATTTATGAATTTGTCAATATTTTTGTTGCACTAAACGTAATTTTTCCTGTTTGGCTGTTAAATTATAGTTTATTTTATGAAATGCGGAATGGATAAATCCATTCCATACAAAAATTGCGGAAATTATGTTGTAGGGAACGTTTTTAGCCGTTACGCTGTTTGCAATATAAACTATAATTAACCACGCTCGCATGAAGTCAATAAAAAAGGCTCCCCTTTAATGAGAAGCCTTTTTGCTTATCAGTTTTCCTCGTTGTCCTTATCCTCGGGTTTATTCTCCTGTTGTTCATTTTCCATTTTCTTTGTGCCTTCCTTTTTTGAATCAAGGGTAATGGTCAGCTCCTTTTCTTCATAGCCGTCGGCACCGTGAACCTGAACGGTAACGGTTTTTGTTTCTCCTGCCTTATAATAGGTAAGTCTGTTTTGCAGCTCCGCACCGGAACTGACGGAATAATTATCAAACTTGGTAATGATATATCCTTTTTGTATTCCCGCCTTTTCTGCGGCAGAGCCTTTTGTTACGCTCTTAACAAACACTCCCACAGGCATACCGTAGGCTTCTGCGATTTCTGCGGAAACGTCCTCAAAGGTTATTCCCAAAAATCCCTGCTTATCCTCGTCAACAACCTCACGTGTTTCTCTTATCATAAGCTCGTCAATTATCGATTCAACGTCCGATATTGGAATTGCATAGCCCATTCCCTCAACGCCGCTTGAAACAATCTTAACCGAATTGATTCCCACCAATTCGCCGTTCATATTCAGCAGTGCGCCTCCGCTGTTGCCTGAGTTAATGGCTGTGTCGGTCTGTATAAATTTATTTGTAACGGTTTGCCCGGCGGTTGTCTGGGAATCGAGAGTTACCTCGCGGTTTGTTGCGCTTACAATACCCGTTGTTACGGATTTTCCGTAACCGAGAGCGTTACCTATTGCAATTACTCTTTCACCCGGTCTGAGCTTTGACGAATCTCCTATAGCGGCAATCCTTATTCTGCTCATTAATTCAGCAGAAATATCATCAAGCTTTACTGAAATTACAGCCAAATCCTTGTCCGAGTCATATCCCTTTACCTGTGCCTTTAATACGTCTGCATTATCGGAAGCCTTTGTGATGCCCGAGGTGTTTTCCTCAGCAGCCGCATCGGAGGAGCTCATACCGCTTGTGCCGCTGTCGGAGAAAATAACACTCAGCTCTTGGGAATCCGAAATAACATGGTAGTTTGTTACTATTAAAAGCTCACTGTCATTCTTTCCTACAATTATCCCCGAACCGCTGCTTACATTTTCCTGAGCAAAGCGGCCGAAAAAGGTTCTTATTTCGGTGACGCTCTTATTGGTAATGGAAACAACCGACGGCATACACTGCTCGGCTATATCCGCTATTGCCGAATCGGTATCGTCCGAATTGCTTCTTGTCAGAACACCCTGAGTCGACGCTATTTTTATTCTTGAATTTGCTATTTTTGCAACCGTTACATTTGTGAGAGCCATAAACGCTCCGGCAACAATACCGAATATTACGGCGCAGCCAACTATTGCCGCAACCTTTTTCCCCTTGCAGCATTTTTTCTTATCGGCATTATCGTTCTTCATTTCCTGATAAGGAATATCGTCAATTATGCTTTCGGCTTCAATTGCTTCATAAGCCTCGCCGCTTTTTGCTTCTTCAAAAGAATTGTACGAATCCGATGACGCACCGGAGCTTTCCTGAGCGTATATATTTTCTGTGGTTTCGGAGTAAGCCGGCTCCCGAGTCCTGTTCTCGGTATATTCACCGCCCTCATTCTGCTTGGCAGCTTCTCTGTTTTCGTTATCAAACCTTGTGTTTTCCTCTGACATAAATACTGCACCCTTTCATCTTTTTCTTTTTCTTATGCAATAATAATACAATATTTATATGAATTTTTAAAGCTGAATTTGTTACTGTTTTGTAAATTGTAGAAAAACGGTGACAGAAAAAAATACGGATAAAGCGTTTTTTCGCTTCACCCGTAATTTTATATTTTTTTGCATCAATCCGATGTTAAAGCATTGCCGCACCGAGAGCACCGGCATCATTCTGAAGCCGGGATATTTCAAGAACAACATCTGTGTTAACACGCTCTCTTAAGGGCCTAATAAGCCTATCACCCTGCTGTGTGATACCGCCGGCAAGGATAATTGCGTCCGGCCCGAATATGTTTATAAGGCTTTTTATACCAACCGCAACCCAATCTATATATTCGTCAAAAACCTTATTTGCCGTTTCGCAGCCCTCATCAAGTGCCTCGAAAATCAGTTCGCCGTCAAGCCTGCTTCCGTTTTGAGAATACTTTTCGTACAGCTTGCTGTCTTTATTGTTAAGGGCAGCCTCCTCCGCCTGTCTAATCAGAGCTGTTACCGAGGCGTACTGCTCCCAGCAGCCGTTCTGACCGCAGGGGCAGGGCAGACCGCCCTTAGCCTCAACTATGATATGACCGATTTCACCCATACTGTTTTTTCCGTGGCAGATTTCACCGTCAATAATAATACCGCCGCCGACTCCCGTTCCGAGAGTAACCATTATGATATTATCGTATTTTTTTCCTACGCCAAGCTCTGACTCGCCCAATGCGGCGCAGTTTGCGTCATTGTCAACTGTAATGGGAATATCTATATACTCCGACAGCTTTTTTGCAAGGGGAGTATCTCTAAAGGGCAGATTAACCGCCGTAACAAGTCCGTTTTTAATAAAGCCCGGAGTCCCGATTCCCACAGTCTTAAAGGGATAGTTCTTGTTAATTCTTTTGCACTCGTCCGCAATATTCTTAATAAATTTATCCGCCGAGGCTTTTTCGGTGGGGATTGAGGATTTATACTTCACCGTACCGCCCTCCACAACCGCAAACTTAACGCTTGTACCGCCGATATCAACACCGAGTCTTACACCCGAATAAGCGTCTCTGTCACAGATTAACACAACGTCGGGGTGTACCTTAAGCATTGTTGCCGGTATGGATGTGTTTATTTCGGGGGTTAAAAGCTCTCCCACTACTCTGCTTTTGTTTGCTCCGCTGGCAAGGAGAATGATTTTCTTTGACTTTAAAATTGTGGAAATACCCATCGTCAAAGCCTTTTTCGGCACATCGTCGGCACTTTCAAAAAATCTTGAATTTGCGTCAATTGTGCTTTCTGTCAAATCGGTAAGATGCGTTACCGAATTTAAGTTATTATCCGGCTCGTTAAAGCCGATATGACCGTTCTTGCCTATGCCGAGAATCTGCAAGTCAATTCCGCCGTGCTGCTTTATCAGCCTTTCGTAATTTTTACATTCCTCCTCCGGATTATCGGTTTCGCCGTTGGGAATATGTGTGTTATTCTTATCTATATTTATCTTTGAGAAAAGATGCTCGTTCATAAAATAATCATAGCTCTGATTATTGCTTTTTTTAATGGGATAGTATTCGTCAAGGTTAAAGGTAGTAACCGTTGAAAAATCAATCTCATTCCTTTTGTTCATTTCAATCAGCTTGTCATATAAGCCTATGGGCGTTGAGCCTGTAGCAAGCCCAAGCACGCTGTCGGGCTTTAAAATAAGTTGACTTGCAACCAGCTTTGAAGCCTGAGAGGACATTTCCTCATAATTTTCACACAAAATAACACGCATAATATACAACTGCCTTTCTGTAATGTTTTAACCGCAGCCGCAAAAATAATTTCACAGCTGCGGCTATTATTTAATTTAAGCCGGCAATTATCGCATTGAGCCTGTCTTCCTTTTCGGAAATATCACTTACGAGCTTAAATTGATTTCTTGCCCTGTCAAGATTATGATGCTCACGGTGAATTTTAAAATATGTATCACCGTTTAAATAGTCTGTTAAAAATCTTATTCCGCATTCGTATGTAAGGAGCTTTGCGGAGAAGGGAAGAAGGGCAATTTCGCTTTCGGTAAGACTGTCCTTCATTTCGGAAAAATATCCCTTTGCAAAGCCTTCAAAGGCTGCTTCGGAGAAAAATACCCTGTCAAGCTCCGTTTCGTCCTCGGCAGCGGTTGAACCGCCGATTCTCAGTGCGTCGCCGAAATCATACAAAGCACTTCCCGGCATAACGGTGTCCAGGTCTATTACGCACACAGCCTGTCTTGTATCCTTATCAAAAAGAATGTTATTGATCTTTGTATCGTTGTGAGTAACTCTTAAGGGAATATTACCCTTGCTCATTTCCGAAACAACCTTGTCCGCAAAGGCAGCATTTTCAAGAGCAAACTCAATTTCACGCCGTACAGAGTCTGCTCGTCCCGCTCTGTCCTCCTCAATTGCCGTCCTTAAGGCCTCCACTCTTTTCGGTGTGTTATGAAAATCCTCGATTGTGTCGTAAAGCGACTCGACGGGGAAATCACTCAACAGCTTCTGAAAATGCCCGAAGCCTTTTCCTGCCGCAAACAGGTCTGCCGGATCCTTGCTGTTCTCAATCGTTATTGTATCCAATATGAATTTATACACCCTGAAGCAATTCTCATCATCGTATCTGTAAAAATTCTTTCCGTCAAGGGTCTTAATGACGGTAAGGGTTTCTCTGTCGGGATCGCCGCCCTCGGCTTCAATCTTTTTCCGCAGAAATTCCGTTACCCTTTCAATATTTTCCATCAGCCTTTCCGGATCCTTAAAAATAGCCGTGTTAATCCTCTGAAGAATATGATTGCCCGTACTTGTCAGATATGTGTCATTAATATGCCCGTTCCCGTATTCTTCAATCCTTGATTGGATACTGAAATGACTTAAAATATCATTTAAATCCATACTCATCTTACATTACTACCTCCTGAAAAAGTTATTTTATACTAATTAACAGTATATCATAACTTTTCCGATTAATCAAGAATTATTTTTCGTATAAGCCTTTGTTGATTAACTCTGTAATTGCTTTTTTTACATTTTCGGCATCCGCAGCATAGGTTACTCCGTACCACTGTTCGGAGGTGGGTATTACCTTAACCTTCATATTCATTTCCTTTCGTCTGTCATTTATGACGCTAGGAAGGAAAAATTCGGACTTTTCTTCATTGATATGCTCCTTTAGAAAATCAACGAACTTATTTTCAATGAACGGGAATATATCCGGGTCAAGCCCCCACATATTCATTGAAACAACAGTGTCAAGAGGTAAGCCGCAGTCCCTTGATGCGTCTGTTTTTTCATTAATATCCACCAGATATCCGTTCTCAACGGTACAAATTCCTCTTGAAACCGTTCCGTTCTCGGAAAGAGTGTTGCCCAGCCGGTAGCCTGCCATACACATTCCCTCGCCGCCTTCGAGATAATCGTGCATAACCGTGTAAACGCTCTGACCGTAATAGTCATCGGCATTTATAACAAGGAACGGATTTTTAACTGCCTTTGCCGCACAAAGAATCGCATGAGCAGTTCCCCAGGGCTTTTTTCTGCCCTCGGGCAGGGTGAAGCCATCGGGAAGAGCATCCTTTTCCTGGAAAACGTATTCAACGTCAATCATCTTTTCTATTCTTTTTCCGCAGGCGGCTCTGAAATCCGCCTCGATATCCTTGCGGATAATAAATACAGCCTTGTCAAAGCCTGCTTTCTTTGCATCATAAACGGAAAAATCTATTATCATTTCGCCGTTCGGACCGATGGGTGCAGCCTGCTTAAGCCCTCCGAAACGGCTCCCCATTCCGGCAGCCATTACAACCAATTCCGTACTCATTTTACCATTTCCTTTCCTTAAAATATTATTCTATCATAAGGTCGGGCGGCTTGTATCCGGTAATTTTTGATTAAGCGCTAACACGAATACAAAATCAGCCGACATTATTAATCAATTATGTTTTGAACCCATTTACCGTTTGTGAAATCGGGGATATTCACTACGGCGCCGCCTCTTGCCACCGAATACTCGGACAGAGCTGTTATAACCATCCAGCTTGCCGCGTCATACACATCAACAGGCATAGGCTCGTCCTTTTCGATGCAGTCAAAGAATGCCTTAAATTCAAGCCAATCCATTCCGTCATGGGAGCCTTGTATTCCGCTCTTTATAAATTCCTTCCATATGTCGTGGTCATATTCCTCCTGATAGTCCTCGGCATTGTTGATGCATTCCCTACGCCAGTCAAAATCGTGCTTTTTGTCCTCCTCACGGTCAACGAAAACAGAATCTGTAGCCTCCTCGTACATGGCGTTTGTACCTCTGACCGTAAAGCCTCTTGAATAATATCTCGGAAGAGTTGTGTCAAGGGTGAGTACAATTGTTTCGCCGTTAGCGCATTTTATAACGGTTGTAACAATATCCCCCTGATTGAATACGGTGTTTTTCAAAAATTCATCATCAGGCTTATTTTTAAGGACATAATCGTGCAAGCCGCGTGCCTTTGATGCGGTTGACGTAAGCGTAAGCATTCTGTTGCCATGGTTGATGTTAAGAATTTTTGCTATGGGGCCAAGCTCATGCGTGGGATAGTTTTCACAGTTTCTTGTAATATAATTTCTCAGACGGTAATGCCTGTTCTCAATTCCGCCGGATATCTCATCTCTCAGATCATGACCGTAGCGTCCCTCACAATGCACAATCTCGCCCATAAAGCCCTTTTCGGTCATATTCTTAACCATAAGCTCACGTCTTCCGAAGCAGCAGTTTTCAAGGAACATAAAGGGAGTTTTTGTTTTCTCGTATGTATCCACAAGCAGCCTGCAATCGTCAACGCTGTAAGCACCGCCTACCTCTAATGCGGTGCTTTTGCCTGCCTTCATTGCTTCAACCGCAATTTCGATATGACTTTCCCAGGCAGTGGCGATAACAACCGTATTTACATTTTCGTCGGCAAGAGCTTGCTTGTAATCAAGATATACTGCCGGTCTTTTTGCGCCTGTTTTTTCAACAGCATCGGCAGCCCTTAACGCTCTGTCCTCATATAAATCGCATACAGCGGTAACCTGTCCTCTGTTCATGGGCAGAATTATACCGGTTAATAAACCGTAGCCTCTGTTTCCAAGACCGATAACAGCAATTTTTATATCCTTCATCGTTATTTCCTCCTTAAGACACTATTGTCTAGGTAATTGTAAAACTATCGTTTTACAATTACCTAACACTATTGTCTGTAATTTGTCTTTATTATATCATAAAAATAACGTATATCAATACGATATCGGACCAAGATTATACGTTTTCAGACCAAGTTTTTATCTGTTGGGAATTATTGTTAAACAAAAAAGGATGCTCTTCGGCATCCTCTCATTTTTTTGTTTATCTATCGCTTATTCAATGATGATTTCATCAAGAGAGGCAAATTCATATCCGTCTGCCCTTGCCTTATCTATTATTTCCCCAAGAGCCTCAGCGTTATCCTTTGACACAGCGTGGAGAAGAAGAACAGCACCGTTGTGGAAGTAAGGCACAACCTCATTGACAGCATATTCTCTGCCCTTTTGCGCATTAACATCCCAATCCCTGTAAGCAAAGCTCCAGAGAACGGTTTTAAAGCCCAGGTCCTTTGCAACCGCAAGCACTCTTTCGGAATACTCTCCCTCCGGAGGACGCATATATTTCATTTCACAGCCGTACATATCAAGAACAAGAGCGTTCATTTCATTAAGCTCAGCGGCAATCTGCTCCGCATCGGCAAGCTTGGGCAGATTTGGGTGATGTACGGTATGATTTCCGAGAATATGTCCCTCAGCTATCATTCTTTTTATAAGCTCCTGCTGTGTTTTTGCGTAGGGAGCGGTTATAAAAAAGGCGGCAGGCACGTTTTTTTCCTTCAGAGTATCGAGAATTGAGGCGGTATAGCCGTTTTCGTAGCCCTCGTCAAAGGTCAGATACAGGCGTTTCGGTCTTGACATATCCATATAAAAGGCGTTATATTTTTTCAACACCTCCTGCTGAGCGGCAGGTATTTCCGGCTCTTTGCCCTTTGTTTTTTTGAAGCCCCAGCCGCTTCCCTTGTTGTCTGTCGCCTCATATTGTGCGGAATAGGCGGAAACAGGGGTGTTTTTTTCCTGTTCTGTGATATAATCCATACAGATACCCAGGCAAATTGCCGCAATAGTTGACAAAATTGTTACATAAAATTTATTTTTCATTACAACCTCCGAATATATTGTTTTTTTAGTTGAAAATTGTTGACAAATGTAGTATAATAATATGTAGCTTTTGTATTTTGCCAAGAGCGTTTGTAAAGCATTTCGGTGCTTTGCTTATTCATAGTGTTATACATTCCCGTACATTCGGGGAGGAAGGGGTGTGATATTATGTCAAATGATTTTGAGTTCCGCAAGCATATGAGAGACAGAAAAAGAAAGCAGAAAATTCGGAAAACGCTTTTTATGTCGGTGGGTGTGCTTGCGCTTGTAGCTGTTCTGATATTCGGCATCAGAGGTATTCTCATAAGCAGGAATACCAAAGAGGATGCGGAATTTATATTTAACGGGTATATTTATCCACAGCCGCCCGAGAAAAATGAGGATATTCTTGTTGATGCGGTTAAGGCGGACGGAGAAAAAAAGGCATATCTTACCTTTGACGACGGCCCGAACAATTCGGTAACTCCCGAGGTGCTTGATGTACTCAGACGTTATAACGTTAAGGCGACCTTCTTTCTTGTAGGCACCCTTATTGAAAAAAATCCCGATGTTGCCCGACGGCTCTATGATGAAGGACACTGCCTTGCCAATCATTCATATAATCACAACTATGATGAATTATATGCCGATTCCGAAACATTTATGACTCAGATACAAAAGACAGAGGAGCTTATAAAGGGAATTACCTGTGACGAATACTATCCCAAGGTGTTCCGTTTCCCCGGGGGAGGATACCAAGCCGGGAAACACGGAGATGCAAAGCAGGAGTATAAGACGGCAATCGGCGAGGCGGGCTATCGGTACTGTGATTGGAACAGCCTTACAGGTGATGCTGAGTCAAAATCCCCTTCTGCCGATTCCATAATCGAAAGACTGAAGAAAACCACAGACGGCAAGGAGGATATAGTCATTTTAATGCATGACGCAATCGCTAAAAAGATAACGGCGCAGACCTTGCCGCAGGTTCTGGAATATCTTATATCACAGGGATACAGCTTTGATACGCTTGATAATGTATGATATAAGAGCTTAATAACGGATAGGGAGGAAGCTGATGATAAATATTTTAATAGTTGGGCTGGGGCTTATAGGAGGCTCCTATGCCAAGGCATTGAAGGGATTCCCCGATGCGGTGATATACGGTGCGGACAGAAACTCAGAAACGCTTCAAAGCGCCCTTGCGGACGGAGTAATATTCCGAGGTGCGGAAAATGCCGATGATATAATTGAAAATATGGACGTGGTTATTTTATGCGTAACACCTGACAGTGCCATTGACATTATTAATAATTCCCCCATTAAAAAGGGCGCTCTTGTAACCGATGTCTGCGGAGTAAAGCAGTATATTGCCGACAGAATTGTTAACAGAGATTTTGATTATATCGGCGGACACCCTATGGCGGGAAAGGAGTGCGACGGATATATTAATTCCGACGCAGGGCTTTTTTTGAATGCAAATTATATTGTTGTTGCCGATGAAAACAGCACAAAGGAGCATATCGAGCTTTTAAACAGAATAATAATGTATATAGGCTGCAAAAGAATAACCGAAACCGATGCGGCAAATCATGATGTGATGATTGCCTATACAAGCCAGCTTATGCACGTTGTTGCGGCGGCACTGTGTGACAATGAGTGCCTTGATTCGGCGGAGGCGTACAGCGCAGGGAGTCTCAGAGACTGTACCAGAGTTGCAAAGCTGAATCCCGATATGTGGGCGGAGCTTTTTATTGAAAACAGAAAGGAGCTGTCCGCTCAGATAGATATTTTCACCTCGAGCCTTAAGAGGATAGATTCCCTTATTAAAGCATCTGACAGAGAGGGTATCAGGGAGTATCTTAAAAACACATCGGACAGAAAGAAACGATACCTTGCCGAAAAGGAAGCCTTTGAAGGAAAATCAAAGCAATAAAACACAAAGGAAATACAAATATAAAAAAACGTACAAGCAGATGAAGGGAGTAAGTGATTTTAAAGGTGAAAAAGTGTTGTGTATGTAAAATGCCGGTTCCTCCGAAAATAAAGCGGTGTCCTGTATGTGGCAAGGAATATTCAAAGCTCGAATATTTCAGAATGAATTGGCTCTCAAGGGTGATACTTTTGCTGATTGCCGCTATTATACTATATAACGTTGCCGTAGTTATTGTTTTTAATCGGGGAATAAGAAAATTTATTCAGAATCCGCCGGAGGAGGCGGAGGCTGTTGCACGAATGGAGGAACGCTATGAAAGGCTGAATCCTGTTCAGAAATACTTTGTGCATTACTCCGAGATTGAAAATCTGAGCGAGAACGGCAGTGTTCACGAGATAACAGAGGGTGACGGCAGTATTACCGTTACGGTATATTCCCAGAACGGAAGCACAACGGGAGCTTATAAGGGCGAGCTTATAGGAAGTACCCCCGATGGTGTGGGCGAATATGTATTCACAGATGAAAACGGACTTGAGTGTACATATGAGGGTGAGTTTAAGGACGGAAAGATTCAGGGGGCCGGTGAAATGAGATTGTCCTCGGGTGAGGTGCTTAAGGGCAGCTTTTTTGAAGGGCAGCTGAACGGCTACGGAAAAACATATAATCCCGACGGTACGTTAAAAACAAGGGGAGTTTATGTAAATAATAGGCTTAACGGCAAGGGTGTAATATATGGGAAGGACGGTATTCCCGTTTATGAGGGAGAATTTGTTTACGGTCTGCCGGAAAAACGGAGCTTTTTAAACTCCTGCAGCAATGAGGACATAGGTGCAATAATATCGAATTTTGACGAATATGACGGTAAAAATGTTGCCGTTACCGGTATGCTGACCGATATACTCATAGGTGAGGATTTAAAGAAGTATTATATTTTTGCTCAGGACGGAAATGACAATCAGCGATTTATTGTTGATTACGAAGGCGAACCGATAAGATTTAACCTGTGGAGCGGTTATACCGTTTACGGATACTGCGAGGCAAAGGAGGATATTACCGACAGCCATAATAAAACAACAAAGGGAGTAAGGCTGAAGGGCTTTTACACAGAAAGCGAATAGCATATGAACGGAGAAAAACGGTCATTTTCAGATAAGAGAGAAGAGGGAAGAGAAATGGTAGGTTTTCCTTGCGTAAAAAAACGCATAGGGGCTGATTGATTTTAGATGCAGAACGGACAGAACACACCCGACGGCGTACTTTGTGTACTCCAAGTGGTGTGTTCTGTTCGTAGACGTATGGTTTTTTGCCATACGTCGATCTGCGCTAAAAGCAACAGCCCCTTTGCTTTTGCTTTGATTACTTTATAACTCTTACCTTGATAACCTCATCAATTGCATTCAGCTTATCAACAAGGTCATTTGTGATAATATCGTCGGTATTGATAATTGTATAAGCAACGTCCTTTTTGCTCTTGTTAATGATATCTGCAATATTGATGCCAACATCTGAGAATATCTTAGAAAACTGAGCTATCATATTGGGAACGTTCTTGTGTATAACCGTTACTCTGCCGACACCGTTTGCAGGCAGTGAGCAGTTGGGAAGATTTACCGAGTTCAGTATATTTCCGTTTTCAAGGAAATCCGATATTTCCTGAGCAGCCATAACAGCGCAGTTATCCTCCGACTCGGCGGTTGATGCGCCCAAGTGCGGTATTGCAATAATACCCTCGCTGTTAACTGTTTCTGCATTGGGGAAATCCACAACATAGCGTGAAACCTTTTTAGCCTCAAGAGCCTTTTTGATGTCGTCATTGTTAACAAGCTCGCCTCTTGCAAAATTAAGCAGCTTAACGCCGTCCTTCATTTTTGAAATTGCATCGGCATTAATCATATATTTTGTATCCGGAGTAAGGGGTACATGGATTGTGATATAGTCTGCCTTTGCATATATTTCATCCAATGACTTTGCTTTTTCAATATGGCTTGAAAGTCTCCAAGCTGCGTCAATTGACAGATACGGGTCATAGCCGATAACCTTCATACCGAGATGTCTTGCTGCGTTGGCAACAAGAATACCGATTGCGCCCAGACCTATTACACCAAGGGTTTTTCCCTGGATTTCACAGCCGGCAAAGTTGGACTTTCCCTTTTCAACCTGCTTTGCAACATCGTCCCCCGTAAGAGTTGAAGCCCACTTAATTCCGCCTACAACATCTCTTGAAGCAAGGAAAAGACCTGCCAGAACAAGCTCGCATACTGCATTTGCGTTTGCGCCCGGAGTATTAAATACAACAACTCCGTTTTGTGTGCATTTATCTATGGGAATATTGTTGGTTCCGGCACCGGCACGTGCAACTGCCTTAAGGCTTTTGGGAAGCTCCATATCATGCATTGCAAAGCTTCTTAAAATTATTCCGTCAACATTCTGCGAAGCGGCATCGTCAGTGATAACATACTTGTCATTGTCAAGCTGATCAAGACCGCAGGCAGCTATTTTATTTAAGGTTAAAATATTATACATTACCGTCATTCCTTTCAGATTCCGAATGGATTATTTGTTTTCAGCTTCAAATTTTTTCATAAACTCAACCAGCTTTTCAACGCCCTCCTTAGGCATTGCGTTGTAAATGCTTGCTCTCATTCCGCCGACGGTTCTGTGTCCCTTAAGGTTAACAAAGCCGGCTTCCTTAGCTTCCTTTACAAATTTTGCGTCAAGCTCATCATTTCCCGTTACAAAGGGAACGTTCATTAAGGAGCGATCCTCTTTTACTACAGTACCCTTAAACATTTCAGAGCTGTCAAGGAAATCATAAAGAATTTTTGCTTTTTCTCTGTTCAGCTTTTCAACTGCGGCAATTCCGCCCTTATCCTTAATCCACTCCAGAACAAGCTTCATAATGTAAATAGCGTATGTAGGAGGCGTATTGTACATAGAGCCGTTGTCAGCGTGAATCTGATAATTAAACATTGTGGGAGTAATATCCATCTGATTTCCGATTAAATCCTCTCTGATGATACAGAGGGTAACACCTGCGGGGCCGAGATTTTTCTGGGCTCCGGCATAAAGCATACCGAACTTGGATACATCCATAACCTCAGACATTACCATTGAGGAAATGTCGGCAATAAGGGGAACATCGCCTGTGTCGGGCAGCTCATTGAACTTTGTTCCGTAAATGGTATTGTTCATACAGATGTAAAAATAGTCTGCATCCTTTGAGAAGGTTGACTTATCAAGCTTCGGAATGTATGAAAAGGTTTTGTCGGCAGAGGAGGCTACCTCGTTAACGGTTATATATCTCTTTGCCTCGGCAGCAGCCTTTTTTGCCCACTGACCTGTTATAACAATATCACACTTTTTGTTCTTGTTGCCAATGTTCATGGGAATCATGGCAAATTGGCTGGACGCACCGCCCTGCAAAAACAATACCTTATAGTTGTCGGGTACGTTCATAAGCTCTCTTACAAGTGCCTCGCAGCCTTGAATAATTGCCTCATAATCCTTTGAACGGTGGCTCATTTCCATTACCGACATTCCTGCGGTACCGTATTCCACCATTTCAGCCTGTGCTTTTTTCAGCACCTCTTCGGGAAGCATGGAAGGGCCTGCCGAAAAATTATAAACTCTGCTCATAATAAATCCTCCAATATAATCTTAATCGCTCAAAACGTCATAAGACGAATTTCTTTATTCCTATATTATATAATAATTAAATCAATAAGTCAATAAAAACCTTGTCTTTTTATTAACAAAAAAAATTATGTTTTTTTGGTATGCTTTGTATTATTTTCCCGATAAGCTATTCCAGCTTCTTTAATTCCGCCTCGTCCGCCGCGTCAATGTCGTTGTCATAATGACCGTTTTTCAGGATTTTTACCTCACTTGCATTGTAGTCCTCGTAAACACTCTCCTTTTCACGGTCGATTTTAACCTTCATATTCCCTGTGAGAATGTTAATATACTCAACCGTTCCGACGCCCGACGGTGTTTCCACCAAAGCGCCCTGTCGCGGAGTAACCTTTAAAAGCTCATCATAGCAGTCCTGCTCATATTTTAAACAGCACATCAATCTTCCGCAGGAGCCGGAAATTTTTGTGGGGTTAAGGCTTAAGCCCTGTTTTTTTGCCATATTTATGGATACCGGCTCAAATTCGCCCAGGAATTTTGAACAGCAAATGGGCTGACCGCATATGCCGTAGCTGCCTACGATTTTAGACTCGTCACGCACACCTATCTGTCTTAGCTCAATTCTTGTTCTGAATACGTTTGCAAGGTCCTTTACAAGCTCTCTGAAATCTATTCTGCCGTCTGCGGTAAAATAGAATAAAATCTTTGAACCGTCAAAGGTGTATTCCACATCAACAAGCTTCATTGCAAGCCCATGCCTGCGGATTTTTTCAAGGCATATCTCAAAGGCTTCCTTTTCCTTCTCCTTGTTTGCTTCTTTTATTGCTATATCGTGCTTATCGGCAATGCGGATAATGCTTTTCAGCGGCTTTACAACCTCGCTGTCATCAACGCTGCGCCTGCCGAAAACAACAGTGCCTATTTCCGTCCCCCTTGCCGTTTCAACTATTACCGAATCCCCTGTTTTTATATCAAGCTCCAGCGGGTCAAAATAATATATTTTACCCACCGCTTTAAATCTTACACCGACAATATCAGCCATTTATATTCTCCTTCAGCATTTTTAATAATTCTTCGTCCGGCTCGAACACTATGCATTTACGGTTCGAGTCATATATTACATAGCACCGTCTTTTTTGCGATACGGCACTGACGGTGAAGGTCTTTACATTTGCCCCTTTAAGCCCTTCGGAGGGCTTTTTTTCGTAAAGAGCATTTATTTTTGATAAGGGAATTTCCTCTTTGTATTCCCTGTGCCCTACCTTTCTTACGGCAATCAGCTTCTTTTTGGTAAGCTCAAAGCTGAATACGGCACAGTAATGCGCATATACATAATATACGATTACGCACGCGCCTGCAATAAATATTATGTCCGAGGCAAGACTGCTCCTTACCCATAGACCGATTATGTCGCAGACAATCCACCAGATAAATGCCGCCGCAATTGACAGCGTAAAGTGTAAAAAGCCTGCTTTTCTTTCCTGTTTGTACATTTAAGCTCTCCGTTCCCGTGCATCGGCTGCACGTCAAATTAACCATATATTATTATAGTATAAAATAATTGAGTTGTCAAGAAAAATGTAAGCGTCAAATGATACACACTGTAAATGTTCGAACCAAAAAGGATGCCATTCGGCATCCCCTAACCCTTGCGTATATTTGGCGGAATCTTACTGCTCCATGGCAACAATTTTGTTTTGGGAAGAATATGTATATTTTCAAACCGCCAAGCTATTGCTTTCGTGTGAAAAGAAAAATCTACGTGCCGCAAGGCACATTTCACATTGCGTTTACAACATTTCACGCACAAAGCGTATTTCACAACCCCGTCAGGATTTATTTTATTGAAAAAAACGACCTGCTTAAAGCAAGTCGTCTTTTTTTGGAGGCGCCACCCGGATTTGAACCGGGGGATAGAGGTTTTGCAGACCTTTGCCTTACCACTTGGCCATGGCGCCATATTACAAAAGACGCTTATCAGAAGCGTCTTTTGTTGGAGCGGAAGACGAGATTCGAACTCGCGACGTTCACCTTGGCAAGGTGACGCTCTACCACTGAGCCACTCCCGCAAATGGTGCCTTCGGGTGGAATCGAACCGCCGACACAGGGATTTTCAGTCCCTTGCTCTACCGACTGAGCTACAAAGGCATCTTGCTTTCAAAAGCTGAAAGCTGGCGATCCGGATGGGGTTCGAACCCACGACCTCTAGCGTGACAGGCTAGCGTTCTAACCAGCTGAACTACCGGACCGTATGTCGCTGAATTGTTATGGTGGGAGTAACAGGGCTCGAACCTGTGACATCCTGCTTGTAAGGCAGACGCTCTCCCAGCTGAGCTATACTCCCGTTTAGCAATTCAGCGTGACAACGAAAACTATTATAGCATAAATATAATTCCTTGTCAATACTTTTTTTAAAAAAAATTTTTTTATTTCCAAAATTTTAAAAAAAGCTGATTTTCCGGGTAAATTCGCAGGCATAATTTCGGCTGCGTTTGCCTGAAAAAAGGTGATTATATGCCCGGAGTACATTCCGGGACGGAAAATGCCGCGGAATGTACTTCGATACAATTGTACTTATATATAATATGATAAAACGCTGTGCGTAAGAACATATTTTTTTATTGTTTTGTAATTATTACGGTTTTTGTGTCCGGATTCCAGCTTACACCGCAGTCAAAGGCCTCCGAAATTGCGCGGACGGGAACCATGGTTCTGTCGTTGATGATTGCCGGGGGAACGTCAAGCTCGCTGATACTGCCGTTGACATCCATTTTATTGTTTCCTATTGTAAGATGAACCACCGTATCCTCAAGCCAGCCCATAACCGTTTTTGTTGAATTGTCCCATTCCACATAGGCTCCCAATGCCTCGAATATTGCACGCATAGGCACGAAGGTTCTGCCGTCGATTATAACGGGATATTGTTCAAAGCTGAGCTTTTTGCCGTTGAGCGTTACGTTTACCGCATTTTTCTTTTCTTCGGCTTTTTTTATTTTGTCTGCGTCCGGCTCTGCTCCGAATCTTATATAAGAGCCTTTTTTATAGAAGGTATATGTTTTTGAGGCTTTGTCGTTTTGAATTTTAAGGGTATGCTTGCCGTCGGAAAAATCATTTACATTCATTTTGCAGATGTATGGAATTTGCTTTGAGGCTCTGTACCAATTGTCATCAACGAAATAATTAACGGTAATATCGGGACTGTCGGCAAAATATGCAAGAGTATAGAGCTTGATAATACCGTTTTTTGCCGCAAGGGTTTCACCGGCTGACGCAGGCTGAAATACAAATTCCGGGTTCTGACCGTATTCCCTTATATATGCGCCGCTTGAAGCAGCTTCTTTGAATATATCCACAGCGTACGGATAATCGTCAAGGTTATATCTCTGGGCTTCGTAGGACATTTTCTGGTTAAAATAGTTGATAAGCTTTACCTGAGGGTATTTCATAACAACATACCACATCATATTGCGCAGCCTCGGGTCTGCCCAGCCCTGCAAATCCTCGTCATATTTGTTGTTTGTGGAAACACCGCCCTCACTTATCATAACGGGCTTATTGATGTTTTTCTTTTTCATAAACTCAAGCAGCGGCTTTAATTTGTTGGTAGGCCATGCATAATTGCCTGTCATAAAGAATATTGTATCACGCTCAAGGTTATCCTTGTTTCCGCCGAAGTATTTTATTGAATATGTACTTACGCCAACCCAATCCACATACTCGTCACCGGGATAATAGTATTCAAAGGGTCTGTCCAAGGCACCGAAATCATTGGGCGACCAGACAACGGCAAAATTATCGTAGCGGTGTACTATATTTGCAACATTTCTGAAAATCTCGATATATTTATCCGGGTCGTTGCCAAGAGCGGATTCGTTCATTTCGTTTGCGAAACGGATAAACATAGGCTTATTGTAGGCGCTGAGATTGTCAAGAGTTGCCTTGATTGAATCATAATCAACAGTGCCGAGGTCACTCACCGTCCAGCCGACTGTTGCAACGACACTATCATTTTTTATCATTGAACTGTCGGGATAGTACAATTCGCCCTGATTCATACTCTCAACATATGTCAGATATGAGCTTAATGGCTTATAATCATTGGAACGGTTTGCAATCATTCCCAAATAGCAGCCGCTTCTCGGCTCTAATTTTGCGCCGTAATATTTTGCCGACTCAAGACTTCCCTCGGTGTAAAGCTCAAAGTCCTGCTCTGTTGCCATTGTTCGCCGCTGATTGAGCAGTGATCCCCAATCCGGCTCCGGAAAATAGAATGCCGAAGCCGACTGTGCAATCGTTGAGAAAAGGAAAATCAACGGAACTATTTTTTTAATAATTTTTTTCATTTGTAATAACCCCTTTTAATATTTTTTTGACTGCGAAAACCAAGTGCAGTTTTTTTACATTGTAACAAGTGCAGTTTTTTACATTATAATATGAAGCTTTTGTGATGTCAAGGAAAAAATGGGTAAACAGATTTTTTTAAATATATAAACAATAAATCGTCATAGATTTTAACATTTTGCATAGATTGTGATGCAGGGAATTGGTTGTAAAAAATGCACAAAATAATATTGAAATATCATAAAAATTTTTACAATAATAATTTTGTAAAACACTTGCCAAAAGAGTGAAAATAATGTATAATAGTAGTGTTGTGACACTTGACAAACGATGAAGCGGGAGGTTGCGGACAGTAGGTTCGGTTTTTCCGTGGAGAATGTCCGATTCATGAAACCGGGCGGCAGGTCACGCTGTATTTAATATGCGTATACAAAAGAGCCTTTGGGACAGTTATGCCCTAAAAGGCTGAAGCTATGTGCTGTTAGCGGCGTGGGACTTCCCGGAGAGCAGAAATGCAATTCGGGTTTTTATTTAGAGGTGTTGAGAAACACCCGGGGGTGTGTGAACATACCGAGCTGTCGTGCGAGATACACAATGAAAAGGGTGTCCTAAAATTACCCAATGATTTCGGGATAACCCGAGAAAAAACAAATAGGAGGGAAAAAGTATGGCAGCAAAGCAGAAAATCAGAATCAAGCTTAAGGCTTATGACCACGCGGTTCTTGACCAGTCGGCTGAAAAGATAGTTGAGATTGCAAAGAAGAGCGGCGCTAAGGTTTCGGGACCTATTCCGCTTCCTACCGAAAAGGAAGTTGTAACAATCCTGAGAGCTGTTCATAAGTACAAGGATTCTCGTGAGCAATTTGAAAGAAGAACTCACAAAAGATTAATCGACATAGTGGTTCCGGGTGCAAAGACAATGGAAGCGCTTGTTAAGATTGATTTGCCTGCGGGCGTTGAAATCAACGTTACACAGAGCAAGAAGTAAAAGCTCATTTAAAATGAGTGGCAGTAGCCTTTGGGCTATGATGCAGGTCAATGTTCCTCAGTCGCTTGGGGGAACCAATAACTGTAAGAAAGGAAGATAAAAATGAACAAAGCGATTTTAGGTACAAAAATCGGAATGACTCAGATTTTTGACGAAAACGGAAAGGTTATACCGGTAACCGTAGTTTTAGCCGGCCCCTGTACCGTTGTTCAGAAGAAGACTGTTGAAACAGACGGCTATGACGCTGTTAAGGTCGGCTTCGGTGAGGTAAAGGAAAAGAACGTAAACAAGCCGGATAAGGGTCAGTTTGCAAAGGCAGACGTTGCCGTTAAGAAGTATTTGAGAGAGTTCAGACTGGATGACTGCTCCGCACTCAATGTTGGAGACGAAATCAAGGCTGACGTATTTGCGGCAGGTGACAAGATAGATGTTACCGGAATCAGCAAAGGTAAAGGTTTTGCGGGTCCTATGAAGAGATGGGGCTTACACAGAGGTCCTATGGCTCACGGATCAGGTTATCATAGAGGCTCAGGTTCAATGGGAGCTTGTTCAAACCCCGGTCGTGTAATGAAGGGCAAGAAGCTTCCCGGACATATGGGCGTTGTAAGAGTAACGGTACAGAACTTAGAGGTTGTTAAGGTAGACGCCGAGAATAATCTTATTCTCTTAAAGGGTGCCGTACCGGGCAACAAGGGCGGACTTGTTACAATTCAGAACAGTAAAAAAGCATAAGAGGTTTTTTCATAGAAAGGAGGAATAAACTATGCCTACAGTAGCTGTATATAACATGGAAGGCGCAAAGGTCGGTTCAATGGAAGTAAGCGATTCAATATTTGCGGCTGAAGTGAATAAGGCGGTATTGCATGAGGTTGTTGTAAACTATCTTGCAAACCAGAGACAGGGTACTCAGAATACAAAAACCCGTACAGAAGTTTCGGGCGGCGGAATTAAGCCATGGCGCCAGAAGGGAACAGGTCGTGCAAGACAGGGAAGCATTCGTGCTCCGCAGTGGACAGGCGGCGGTGTTGCTTTAGGTCCCAAGCCCCGTGACTACAGATATAATGTTAACAGAAAGATAAAGAAGATTGCTTTGAAGTCTGCTTTGTCTGCTAAATATGAAGCATATGAAATATATGTTGTTGAGGATTTGAAGCTGGACGAAATCAAGACTGCTAAAATCGCAAAGCTCTTAAAGGGTCTTGAAATCGACTCAAAGGCATTAATCGTTACTGCTGATTATGACAATGTTATTTATAAGTCAGCAAGAAACATTAAAAACGTTAAGCCTACCTATGTTGGTGTTCTTAACACATATGATGTTTTGAAGTACGATAAGTTTGTAATATCTAAAGAAGCAATCGCTAAGATTGAGGAGGTGCTTGCATAATGAAATTCGCACACGATATTATCAGAAGACCAATCATCTCCGAACGCAGTATGGAAGCTGAATTCGACAGAGAAGGCAATGAAATCAAAAAGTACACCTTTGAAGTTCCTGTTACTGCAAACAAGATCGAAATAAAGAAGGCTTGTGAAGAGGTTTTCGGAGTTAAGGTTGCAAGTGTAAATACAATGCACGTTACAGGAAAAATAAAGAGAATGGGCAGATTCGCAGGCAGAAGAGCTTCGTGGAAGAAGGCCATCGTTACATTGGCAAAGGACAGCAAGACAATTGAGTTCTTTGAGATGTAATCTGCTTTTAAATTAGATTAAGGAGTGAAAAAAATGGCTATAAAAAAGTATAAGCCGACCTCTCCTGCAAGAAGATTTATGACTGTTTCGGATTTCGCTGAAATCACTAAGGATTCACCGGAGCGTTCGTTGATAACATCTTTAAAGAAAAATGCAGGTAGAAATTCATACGGCAGAATCACTGTTCGTCACAGAGGCGGCGGCAACAGAAGAAAATACAGAATTATAGATTTCAAGAGACAGAAAGATCAGATGCCGGCAACGGTTATCGGTATCGAGTACGATCCTAACAGATCGGCAAATATTGCTCTGATTCAGTATGAGGACGGAACAAAGGCATACATCCTTGCTCCTGTCGGTCTTACAGACGGTGACGTTGTTGTTTCGGGTACAGGCGCTGACATTCAGCCGGGTAACGCTTTGTTTATCAGAGATATCCCCGTTGGTACAATGATTCACAACATTGAGCTTTATCCCGGAAAGGGCGGTCAGCTTGTAAGAGCAGCCGGCGGTTATGCACAGCTCATGGCAAAGGAAGGCGATTATGCTCAGGTAAGACTTCCCTCCGGCGAGGTAAGAATGATTCGTCTTGACTGTAAGGCAACAATCGGTATTGTCGGCAATCAGCAGCATGAAAACATTTCTATCGGTAAAGCAGGAAGAAAGCGTCATATGGGCTGGAGACCTACCGTTCGAGGCGTTGTTATGAACCCGAACGATCACCCGCACGGCGGTGGTGAAGGTAAGTCACCTATCGGACGTCCCGCACCGGTAACACCTTGGGGTAAACCGGCTCTTGGCTTGAAGACAAGAAAGCATAAGAACAGAACCGATAAGTTCATTGTAAAGAGAAGAAACGATAAATAATCGTCATAATCCGGAAGGAGGAAATAAATAATGGGTAGATCACTTAAAAAGGGACCTTTCGTTGAAGAGCGTCTTATGTCAAGAATTGACGCAATGAATGCCGCTAACGAAAAAAAGGTTGTAAAGACCTGGTCAAGAGCTTCTACTATTTTCCCTGAAATGGTCGGACATACTATCGCAGTACATGACGGTAGAAAGCACGTCCCCGTATTTATCAGTGAGGATATGGTTGGTCACAGATTGGGTGAATTTGCTCCCACAAGAACCTTTAAGGGTCACGCAGGAGCCAAAACATCTAAGTAATAAGATAAATCTTAAGTTCGGATAGAAGTAATCGAAAGGAGGATTCCGTAAATGGAAGCACGCGCAACTTTAAGCTACGCACGTATTTCGCCGAGAAAGGTAAGAATCGTTCTTGACCTTATCAGAAATAAGCCTGTAGGCGTTGCTATGGGAATTATCAAAAATACCCCGAAGGCTGCAAGCGAATACTTGGAAAAGCTTTTGAATTCGGCTATGGCAAATGCCGAGAATAACCATAATATGGATATCAACAAATTATATATAGCAGAGTGTTATGCAAATCAAGGTCCTACATTAAAGAGAATAAGACCGAGAGCTCAGGGAAGAGCGTTCAGAATATTAAAGAGAACAAGTCATATCACTTTGGTATTAAAGGAAAAAGAATAATAGAAGAAGGAGGTAAATCCTAATGGGACAAAAGGTTAATCCGCACGGACTGAGAGTCGGAGTTATTAAAGACTGGGACTCAAAGTGGATTGCAGGTAAAAGAGATTTCGGAGACCAGTTGGTTGAAGATTACAATATCAGAAAGTTTGTCAAAAAGGCTTGCTACGATGCGGGCGTTGCAAAGATTGTAATTGAAAGAAAGCAGAACAAGGTTTATGTTACAATCCATGCTGCAAAGCCGGGTATAATCATCGGAAGACAGGGCGCAGAAATTGACAAGCTTAAAAAGCAGCTTGAAAAGCTTACAAAGGAATCTGTAAACATAAACATCATGGAGGTTAAGCAGCCCGATACAAACGCACAGCTTGTTGCTGAAAACATCGCTGCTCAGCTTGAAAAGAGAATTTCCTTCAGACGTGCTATGAAGCAGGTTATGGGAAGAGCCATGAGAATGGGCATCAAGGGTATCAAGACAAGTGTTTCAGGTCGTGTAGGCGGAGCTGAAATTGCAAGAACAGAGCAGTATCACGAGGGAACAATCCCACTTCAGACCTTAAGAGCGGATATCGACTATGGTTTTGCGGAAGCTATGACCACATACGGTATTCTCGGCATTAAGGTTTGGATTTACAAGGGTGAGGTTCTTCATGAGAATAAGAGAGCTGAACGTAAGCCGAGAGGAGGAAGACAATAATGCTGTTACCTAAGAGAGTTAAATACAGAAGAGTTATGCGTGGCAGAATGAAGGGTAAGGCAACACGCGGTAACGTTGTATCTAACGGTGAATACGGCTTACAGGCCTTAGAGCCGGCATGGATTACTTCAAGACAGATTGAAGCAGCCCGTATTGCTATGACAAGATACACAAAGAGAGGCGGTCAGGTTTGGATTAAGATATTCCCCGACAAGCCGATAACACAAAAGCCTGCCGAAACTCGAATGGGTTCAGGTAAAGGTAGTCCGGAGTATTGGGTAGCTGTTGTAAAGCCGGGCAGAGTAATGTTTGAAATAGGCGGTGTAAGTGAAGAAGTTGCCCGTGAAGCATTGCGTCTTGCTATGCATAAGCTCCCGATCAAATGTAAGTTTGTTAAGCGTGAAGCAGAGGATGGTGAATAAGAATGAAAGTAACAGAGCTGAGAGAATTATCAACAGAGGAATTAACTCAGAAGCTGGCTGACAGCAAGCAGGAGTTATTCAACTTAAGATTTCAAAACGCTATAAACCAGTTGGAAAATCCACAGAGAATTGGTGATGTAAAGAAAACTATCGCTCGTATTAAAACCATCATTCGTGAAAGAGAATTAGAAGATTCTGCAATTTGATGAGTAATGATAGAAGCATCAATATAGCAAATACAATGTTGATTGTATGAAAGGAGGCACACTAACGTGGCAGAAAGAAACAGCCGTAAGGTTAAAATCGGTAAGGTTGTAAGCAACAAAATGGACAAAACCATCGTTGTTGCTATTGAATACAGCGTGAAGCATCCGCTTTACGGAAAAGTTGTTAAAAGAACCTATAAGCTGAAGGCACACGATGAGGATAATATTTGTGCTAAGGGCGATAAGGTAAAGGTAATGGAAACAAGACCTCTGTCCAAGGATAAGAGATGGAGATTAGTTGAAATTGTAGAAAAGGCGCAGTAATGTTGTTAGCCGGAAAGGAGATATAGACATGATACAACCACAAACACGCTTGAAAGTCGCAGACAATACCGGCGCTAAGGAAGTAATGTGTATTCGTGTAATGGGCGGCTCCAAAAAGAGATATGCAGCGGTTGGTGACGAGATCATTTGTTCTGTTAAGAAGGCAACACCGGGAGGCGTTGTTAAAAAAGGTGATGTAGTTAAGGCTGTTGTAGTAAGAACAGTTAAAGAAACAAGACGTGCTGACGGCTCTTATATCAGATTTGACGAGAACGCAGCAGTTATAGTAAGAGATGATAAAAACCCCAGAGGTACCCGTATATTCGGGCCTGTTGCAAGAGAGTTAAGAGACAAAGAGTACATGAAGATTTTGTCATTGGCTCCGGAAGTTCTGTAAGGAGGTGCCGAGAAAATGAAAAAAATGCATGTAAAACGCGGTGATACCGTAAAGGTTATTTCCGGTAAGGATAAGGGTAAGGAAGGCAAGGTTATCACAGCCATTCCCGAGACCGGTAAGGTTGTTGTTGAAGGTGTTGCGGTAGTTAAGAAGCACCAGAAGGCAAGAGTACAGGGTCAGGAAAGCGGAATTATCCATATGGAAGCAGCAATTGATGCTTCAAACGTATTGAGAGTTTGCCCCAGCTGCGGCAAGGCTGCAAGAACCGGTGTTAAGGTTTTGGAGGACGGCTCTAAGATGAGATACTGCAAAAAGTGTCAAGAAGTATTTAACGACTGATTATTGAGAGGAGGTTAATTGATACAATGTCAAGATTGCAAGAAAAATATACAAAAGAAATTGCGCCTGCTCTTATGACAAAGTTCGGTTATAAAAGCCCGATGCAAATCCCGAAGCTTGAGAAAATAGTAATCAACATCGGTATGAGTGATGCAAAGGATAACCCGAAGGTTATAGACGCTGCCTGCAGTGACTTGGCCGCTATAACAGGTCAGAAGCCTGTTGTAACAAAGGCAAGAAAGTCTGTTGCTAACTTTAAGTTAAGAGAAGGCATGAACATTGGATGTAAGGTAACATTAAGAGCAGATAAAATGTATGATTTCTTAGATAAGCTCTTTAACGTGGCTCTGCCCCGAGTAAGAGACTTCAGAGGAATCAGTGCCAATTCCTTCGACGGAAGAGGTAACTATGCCTTAGGTATCAAGGAACAGTTGATTTTCCCAGAAATTGACTATGATAAGATTGATAAAATAAGAGGTATGGATATTATCATTGTTACAACTGCCAAAACAGATGAGGAAGCACGTGAATTGCTTGATTTAATGGGCGCTCCGTTCATCCGCAGTTAATAAGGAGGATAAATTATGGCAAAGAAATCTATGATTATCAAACAACAGAGAAAGCCAAAGTTTTCAACACAGGCTTACACAAGATGTAAGATTTGCGGAAGACCTCATGCATATCTGAGAAAGTTCGGCATTTGCCGTATCTGCTTCAGAGAATTGGCTTATAAGGGTCAGATCCCCGGTGTAAAGAAAGCAAGCTGGTAAAATAGAGAATAGATATTCGAATCCGTTTGTTCGGGTTTGGAAGGAGGTAAATTTTAATGCAAATAACTGATCCAATTGCAGATATGCTTACTCGTATAAGAAACGCTAATACTGCAAAGCACGAAACAGTTGATGTCCCTGCTTCAAATATGAAGAAAGCTATCGCTGAAATCTTAAATGAAGAGGGCTATATCGCAGGCTATCAGGTAATTGATGATGGCAAGCAGGGTGTAATCAGAATCGCTTTGAAATACGGTCCCAATAAGGAAAAGGTTATAAGCGGTCTGAAGAGAGTGTCTAAGCCCGGTTTGAGAATTTATGCCGGTGCAGAGGAGCTCCCGAGAGTATTAAAGGGCTTGGGAATTGCTATAGTATCAACTTCAAAGGGAATTATGACCGATAAGGCTGCAAGAAAGCAGAACATCGGCGGCGAAGTTCTGGCATTCGTTTGGTAAGCCAATATATTATGAACTGAAAACCTGTCGTAAGGCAGAGTAAATTTAAGTTAAAGGAGGACATAAGTTTATGTCAAGAATAGGTAAGCTTCCTATTACGGTACCTGCCGGTGTTGACGTTAAAATCGGCGCTGACAACGAGATAACCGTAAAAGGCAAGAACGGAACATTAACAAGAAAGCTTCACAAGGATATGATTATAAAGTCCGAAGGCGGAGTTATCACAGTTGAAAGACCGTCAGAGGATAAGGCTCACAAGTCACTTCACGGTTTAACAAGAACATTGATTAACAATATGGTAATCGGTGTTACAGACGGCTTCACAAAGGAGCTTGAAATCAACGGTGTAGGTTACAGAGCGCAGATGCAGGGCAAAAAGCTTGTACTGAGTCTTGGTTATTCACATCCGGTTGAGTACACTCCGGTTGACGGTATTACCTTAGAGGTTCCGCAGCCGAACAAGATTATTGTTAAGGGTGCGAACAAGGAGGCTGTTGGTGAAACAGCAGCTAAAATCAGAGAGTACAGACAGCCTGAACCGTATAAGGGCAAGGGTATTAAGTACGTTGATGAGGTAATCAGACGTAAAGAAGGTAAAGCAGGAGCTAAGAAGAAATAATAGAAAGGAGTGTTCTTAAATGATAAAAAAGATAGATAGTAATGCTGCAAGACTTAAGCGTCATAAAAGAGTAAGAAAGAACATCTCCGGTACTGCGGAGAGACCTCGTCTTAATGTATTCAGAAGCTTAAATCACATATATGCGCAGATAATTGATGATACTAAGGGCGTTACATTGGTAAGCGCTTCAAGTATGGATAAGGACTTTAACCAATACGGCGGAAACTGCGAGGGTGCCAGAGAGGTTGGCAAGGCAGTAGCCGCAAAGGCTTTGGAAAAGGGAATTAAAGCGGTGGTATTTGACAGAGGCGGATATGTATATCACGGCAGAGTCGCAGCTCTTGCAGAAGGCGCAAGAGAAGGCGGCTTGGAATTCTAAAAAAGGAGGTAAAGATTGTGACTGAGAGAATAGATGCATCAACACTTGATCTTCAAGAAAAGTTGGTTGAAATTAACCGTGTTACCAAGACTGTTAAGGGCGGTAGAACAATGAGATTCAGCGCACTTATGGTTGTAGGCGACGGAAACGGTCATGTAGGCTGCGGAACAGGCAAGGCTGCTGAAATCCCCGACGCTATCAGAAAGGGAATTGAAGACGCAAAGAAAAATATGATCACAGTTCCGTTAGTAGGTACAACAATACCTCACGAAGTTATTGGTGAGTTCGGCGCAGGAAGAGTATTGATTAAGCCGGCTAAGGAAGGTACCGGTGTTATCGCCGGCGGTGCAGCGAGAGCAGTGCTTGAGCTGGCAGGCGTTAAGGATATTCGTACAAAGTGCTTGCGTTCAAACAATAAGAAGAACGTTGTAAGAGCTACTATCGCAGGACTTGCAGAGCTGAAGCAGGCTGATGAGGTTGCTAAGCTCAGAGGTAAGACCGTTGATGAAATCAAGGGTTAAGGAGGTAGCAAATAATGGCTAAATTAAATGTAAAGCTTGTTAAAAGCACAATCGGCTGCAAGCAGGATCAGATAGCAACCGTTAAGGCTTTGGGCTTAAGAAAGATAAGACAAGTTGCAGTGCATAACGATACACCTCAAATCAGAGGTATGATCAACAAGGTATCGCATCTTGTAGAAGTAGAAGAAAACTAATTTGCATAAAAGGAGGTGTAGCAAATGAGATTGGATGAACTCCAACCCGCTGAAGGTTCTAAGTTTGCTCCGAAAAGAGTGGGCAGAGGTATCGGTTCGGGTACCGGCAAAACTTCAGGAAAAGGTCATAAAGGACAGAACGCGCGTTCGGGCGGCGGCGTAAGACCGGGCTTTGAGGGCGGACAGATGCCTTTATACAGAAGATTACCTAAAAGAGGTTTCAATAATATATTTGCTAAACAATATGTTACAATCAATGTTTCCGACCTGGAAAGATTTGAAAACGGTACAGAGGTTACTGCTGAGCTTTTGAAGGAAACAGGCGTTGTAAGTAAGACACTGGACGGTATCAAAATTCTGGGAAGAGGCGAATTAACCAAGAATCTGACCGTTAAGGTTGCAAAATTCACAGCATCCGCTTCTGAAAAGATAGAAAAGGCCGGTGGAAAGGCAGAGGTGATTTAAATGTTTTCTACAATAAAAAATGCATTTAAAATCCCTGACTTAAGAAAAAGAATATTTTTCACATTAATGATGCTTATTGTATTCAGATTCGGAGCGCATATTCCCGTTCCGGGGCTGAGTGCGGATGCAATGAAAGCATTTCTCGGTGACGGCTTGGACCTGTTCTCCATGTTCAACGTATTCACCGGCGGTGCGTTCTCAAACGCAACGGTTATGGCAATGGGTGTATCTCCTTACATCAATGCCTCAATTATTGTTCAGCTTCTGACAGTTGCAATACCCGCCCTGGAGCGTATGGCAAAAGAGGGTGTTGAGGGCAGAAAGAAGCTCAACAAGATTACAAGATATCTCGGTATTATACTTGCATTTGTGCAGGGCTCGGGTCTTTATGTAACGCTGCACAATATGGGAGTTGAAAATCCCGGGTTAACCCCGATTCAGAACGAAGGCGTTCTTTCGTACTTCCTGATAGTTCTTACCTTCACTGCAGGTACTGCGTTTATCGTATGGCTGGGTGAGCTGATTACCGAAAAGGGCTTGGGCAACGGCGTATCAATGATAATCTATGCCGGTATCGTTTCAAGTATCCCTGCAGGTGCTTCCTCAATCTACAAGCAGTTCCTTGCACCGGGTGTTATCTCGGTTAAGGGCGTAATTCTTTCCGTTGCAATACTTGTTGTTGCAATACTTGCGATTACATTGGTTGTATTGTTTAATACGGCAGAAAGAAAAATTCCGGTTCAGTACGCTAAGCGTGTTGTCGGAAGAAAGATGTACGGCGGTCAAAGCACAAACATTCCCATTAAGGTTGTTATGGGCGGCGTTATGCCTATCATCTTTGCGTCAAGCATTATGGCTTTTCCTGCTACAATCGTAAGATTGGTATCGGGCGGAAAGCTCCCCACATCCGGTCCGTGGCTTCACGTACTCGGATGTCTGTCAGCCGGACTGAGCAATCAGTGGTGGACATACCTTGTTTACGCTGTTCTCTACTTCCTGCTGATTATATTCTTCACCTACTTCTATTCATCAATTCAGTTCAATCCTATTGAGCTGGCAAACAATATGAAGAAGTCGGGCGGATATATTCCGGGCTACAGACCGGGCAAGCCTACAAGTGATTTTATCAATAAGGTATCGTCAAGACTTAACTTTGCAGGAGCGTTGTTCCTGGGCGTTATAGCGGTATTACCTATTGTTGTGGGTGCTGTATTCGGTATTCAGGGATTACAAATCGGCGGTACATCACTTCTTATTATGGAGGGTGTTGCGCTTGAAACCGTACAGCAGATTGAATCACAGATGGTTATGCGTCATTATAAGGGCTTCCTTGAATAATGCGCAGTAAATAATAGAAAGGTGGCATTTATATGAATTTAATTTTGTTAGGACCTCCGGGGGCCGGAAAAGGTACTCAGGCAGAAATTTTGTCCAAGAGGTTGGGAATTGATACAATTTCAACAGGTGTGATGCTGAGAAGTGCCATCAGAGAAAAAACGGAGCTGGGCAGGCTTGCCGAGGGCTATATAAACGAAGGCAAGCTGGTTCCGGACGAGGTTGTTGTCGGTATTGTTAAGGAGCGTTTATCACAGGAGGACTGCAAGAAAGGATTTATCCTTGACGGCTTCCCCAGAACCACTGCTCAGGCAGAAGCACTTACCGAAACAGGAATAAGAATAGATAAGGTGCTTTCATTGGAGGTATCCGACGAAACAATTATCGAAAGACTTTCGGGCAGACGTGAGTGCAGCAAATGCGGTACTCCTTACCACGTTGTATATAAGCCCTCCGCAGCAGGCGATAAATGCGCAGAATGCGGCGGCGAGCTGATACAAAGAGCCGATGACAACGAAGAAACTGTCAAAAACCGCATAAAGGTTTACCATGAACAGACAGAGCCGATAAAGGAATACTACAGCAAAACAGGTAAGCTTGTTATTGCATACGGTAAGGAAGAGCTTGAGGATACTACCAAAGAGGTAGCGAGGGCACTTGGGTTGGAATAAGCTTGGCTTTGGGAGTAAATAATGATTACGATTAAGTCAAGAACTGAAATAGAAAAGATGCGTCTGGCAGGGAAAATAACCGGTGATGCCTTAAGAGAGGTTGAAAAGCATATTAAGCCGGGTGTTTCCACGGCGTATCTTGATAAAATAGCATACGATTTCATAAAATCCAAGGGTGCTGTTCCCTCATTCCTTCACTATAACGGTTTTCCGGGAAGCATATGCGCTTCTGTTAACGACCGGGTTGTGCATGGTATTCCGAGTAAGTCTGTTATACTTTCGGAGGGTGACATCATCAGCATAGATATGGGTGCCTGCATTAACGGGTACCACGGTGATGCCGCAAGAACCTACGCTGTAGGCAAAATATCAAAAGAGGCTCAGCGGCTTATAGATGTAACAAAGCAGAGCTTTTTTGAAGGCATTAAGTATGCTGTTCATGGCGCAAAATTAGGTGATATTTCGGCAGCAATACAGGAATATGTTGAGGATAACGGTTATTCTGTTGTCAGAGACCTTGTCGGGCATGGAATAGGCAAGCAGCTTCACGAGGATCCGAGCGTACCGAATTACGGACACAGAGGAAAGGGAGTAAGGCTTGCGTCGGGTATGACTCTTGCAATCGAACCAATGGTTAATGCGGGTGAATATGACGTTTGCGTGCTTGATGATGATTGGACTGTTGTAACAGAGGACGGAAGCTTATCCGCACATTACGAGAACACAGTTTTAATTAAGCCTGATAAGTGTGAAATACTGACACTGTGAGGTGCTTTTTGTGGAAATTACAGTCGGAACAATAGTTTTTTCAAAGGCAGGCAGAGATAAGCGGAAAATGCTTTTAGCTGTCAGGGTCGAGGACAATTATGTATATGTCTGTGACGGGCTTTTGAGAAAAGTTGAAAAACCTAAGAAAAAAAAGCTTATTCATCTTCAGAAAACGAATTATACTGCCGAGATTAATCCGGACAGTCTGACAAATTCGCAGGTGAGAGGAATATTGGCTGAGTACAAACCGGGTTAATAGGTTGAAGGAGGTATTTCTTTGGCTAAAGAGGATGTTTTAGAACTTGAGGGTACGGTTGTTGAAACCCTGCCCAATGCGATGTTTAAGGTAGAGCTTGAAAACGGGCATCAGATACTTGCCCATATTTCAGGTAAATTGAGAATGAACTTCATTAAGATTCTTCCGGGGGACAGAGTAAAGATTGAAATGTCACCATATGATTTGACACGAGGCAGAATCACTTGGAGATCTAAATAAGGAGGTAATTATAATGAAAGTACGTCCATCAGTAAAGCCTATTTGCGAAAAGTGCAAAATTATAAAAAGAAAAGGAAAAGTAATGGTTATCTGTGAAAATCCTAAGCACAAGCAAAAGCAGGGCTAAGATGCGTGCAAAGCACAAATTAATTAGTTAATTACTTATCTGAGTGCGGCTGTCGCAGATTTTGCTCATCTGCGGGGCTTGGGTAGGTTTTAAAATAATTATCTATATTTTACAACACATAGTTTACATTGTGATATTAATTCATGGAGGTGTAAGAATGGCAAGAATCGCAGGTATTGATTTACCAAGAGAGAAAAGAGTTGAAGTCGGTCTGACCTATATTTACGGAATCGGCTTATCAAGCGCTCAGAAGATTTTAGCTAAAAACGGTATTAATCCTGACACAAGAGTTAAGGATCTTACCGATGACGAGGTAAACAAGCTCAGAGAAACAATTGACGCTGAGTACACCGTTGAGGGTGACTTAAGACGTAGAGTAGCTCTCGATATCAAAAGATTGATGGAAATCGGCTGCTATAGAGGTGTTCGTCACAGAAAGGGCCTTCCCGTAAGAGGACAGAACACAAAGAATAATGCCAGAACAAGAAAAGGTCCGGCAAAAACAATGGCTAACAAGAAGAAATAATAAAGGAGGTACTGAACTCAAATGGCAAAGGTAGCTAAAAAGACTACAAGAACAAGACGTCGTGACAGAAAAAATATTGAGAAGGGCGCAGCTCATATCCGCTCAACCTTCAATAACACGATAGTTACTATCACAGATACAGCAGGTAATGCTTTATCATGGGCCAGCGCCGGCGGTTTAGGCTTCCGCGGTTCAAGAAAAAGCACACCGTTCGCAGCACAGACTGCCGCTGAAACAGCAGCAAAGGCTGCTATGGAACACGGTCTTAAGACTGTTGAGGTTTATGTAAAGGGACCGGGTGCAGGAAGAGAAGCTGCTATCAGAGCTCTTCAGGTTGCAGGTCTTGAGGTAAGCATGATTAAGGATGTTACACCTATTCCTCATAACGGATGCAGACCGCCGAAAAGAAGACGTGTGTGATATTTGACGATTAGTTTTAGTTGAAGGAGGTTAAAACAGCATGGCTAAAAATATGCAGCCCGTTTTAAAAAGATGTAAAACCCTGGGCATTGAGCCGGGAACAATGGGTGTTGACAAGAAGTCAAACAAAAACCCGAAGAGCGGCAGAAAGAAAATGTCTGAGTACGGTTTACAGTTAAATGAAAAGCAAAAGGTTAAATTTATTTACGGTGTATTGGAAAAGCAGTTCCGTAAGTATTATGTTATGGCAACAAAAAGAAATGGTATCACAGGTGAGATGCTGTTGCAAATTTTGGAAACCAGACTCGATAACGTAGTTTTCAGATTAGGTCTTGCAAACACAAGACGTGAAGCAAGACAGATCGTTAACCACGGTCATATTCTTGTAAACGGCAAAAAGGTTGATATTCCGTCATACCTTGTAAAGCCGGGAGAGGTTATCACAGTTAAGGAAAAATTCGGAAATTCTTCAAGAATGAAGGATATTGTTGAAAGAAACGCTTCCACAACCGTTCCTGATTGGCTGGATATGGACAAGAATACGCTTACCGGTAAGGTTGTTGCTTTACCGAACAGAGAGCACATCGATTATGAAGTAGAAGAACACTTAATTGTCGAATTGTATTCTAAGTAATAAATGATGTCACCCTCGGTAAGTGGATAGGTTACATGAATATGTTAAGGAGGGTTTCAAAATGATAGAAATGGAAAAGCCCAATATTGAATGTACACAATTAACAGGTAATTACGGAAAATTTGTTGTAACTCCGCTTGAACGCGGTTACGGTACAACTCTTGGAAATTCCCTGCGCAGAATATTATTGTCATCTTTACCCGGTTCGGCAGCAACTTCGGTTAAAATTGACGGTGTTCAGCATGAATTTTCTACAATTCCGGGCGTTAAGGAGGATGTTACGGAGATTATTCTTAACATCAAGAAGCTTTCTCTAAAGCTTCACTCCGATTTACCGAAAACAGTATATATCGAAGCAAAGGGTGCCTGTGAAATTAAAGCAGGAGACATTAAGGCTGATGCAGAGGTGGAGATTTTCAATCCCGATTTGCATATTGCAACCTTAAATGAGGATGCAAATTTGTATATGGAGATTACTCTCTCAAACGGCAGAGGATATGTTTCGGCTGAAAGAAACAAGCAGTATATGCAGCCGCCGGTAGGTGTTATTCCCATAGATTCAATCTATACGCCGATAACAAAGGTTAATTATACCGTTGAGAATACACGTGTAGGTCAGTATATTGACAGGGAAACTCTTTCGGTTGAGGTATGGACAAACGGAAGCATTAAGCCGGAGGAGGCAATCAGCTTATCTGCAAAGGTTATGAATGATCTTTTAAGATTGTTTATTGATTTGTCGGAAGAGGCAAAGAATACGGAAGTCATCGTCGAAAAGGAAGAAAGCAAGAAGGAAAAAGTGCTTGAAATGACAATTGAAGAGCTTGATTTGTCGGTTCGTTCATATAATTGTCTGAAGCGCGCCGCTATAAATACAGTGGAAGACCTTATCGGCAATTCCGAAGAGGACATGATGAAGGTAAGAAATCTCGGAAGAAAGTCGCTTGAAGAAGTTATTAATAAGCTGCACGGATTAGGACTTGCCCTTAAGAAGGAAGAAGAATAAGGGCATTAATGAAAGGAGGTAATGTTAATGCCGGGAACAAGAAAATTAAATCTTCCCACAGACCAGAGAATGGCTCTTTTAAGAAACATGGTAACAAGTCTGTTGGAGAACGGTAAGATTGAAACAACTGAGACAAGAGCAAAGGAAGCCAGAAGCTTGGCTGAAAAGATGATTACTCTTGGTAAGACCAACACATTACATTCACGCCGTCAGGCTTTGGCGTTCATTACTAAGGAGGATGTAGTAACAAAGCTGTTTGCTGAAATCGCTCCTAAGTATGCTGAAAGAAACGGTGGATATACAAGAATTATTAAAATCGGACCCCGCCGCGGTGACGCTGCGCCGATGGCTATAGTTGAATTGGTTTAATTCGCTTTTTTACGAAAGAGATGTGGTATGGTAATCACATCTCTTTTGTAGTTTTAACCGTACAATGAATAATCGGGCTGTGCTTGTGCAAATAAGGAGGCAACAATGAAGCTTAAGGATATAATGGAAATAATCGAAAGGGAATATCCCCCCGAGCTTGCTTATGAGTGGGATAATTCCGGCTTGTTTTACGGAAATCCGGAGAGAGAAATATCTAAAGTTACGGTAACACTTGACGTCACACCGGATGTTATAAGACAGGCGGCAGAAAACAAATCTCAGCTTATTCTTTCTCACCATCCTGTTGTTATGGGCGGTGTGAAAAAGCTGTCGGACGGAGGTATATCGGCTGAAACGATATGCGGTATTGTCAGAAATAATATTGCAGTGTATTCGGCTCATACCAATATGGATACCGCCGCAAGAGGTATAAACCAAAGGCTTGCGGAAATGTTCGGACTAAAAGACATAGAGGTTATGGAAAATGACAAGCCCTATCCCGATTGTGGTCTTGGGAGAGTGGGAAATCCGGAAAAGGAAGTGTCCCTTTATGATTTTTGCCGGACGGTGAAGGAAAAGCTGAATACTCCCTTTGTAAGAGTTTGCGGAGAGGATAGGATAATAAAAAGAGTTGCCCTTGCATCGGGAAGCTGCTCGGAATTTGTACCCTCTGCACTGAAAAAGGGCGCAGATGTAATCGTTACGGGAGATATGAAGTATCACAGCTGTATTGAATTTGTTTATGACGGTATCGCCATTATAGACGCAGGACACTATCCTACGGAAATTATCGTAAAGAATATGCTTGCAGGCTTGCTTGAAAATACAGGAATAGAAACGGTTTATGCCCAAACCGGTGATGTTTTTAAAGTTATCTGATTTTTTTTGATTATTTATAAACAATAATTCATAATTGAATAGTAATCATTCTACACACTGATAAGTGAAAAATTGGAAAAAAGTATTGACAACAAATTTTATAAATGATATAATAGTGCACGGCACAGGGTGTGCTGAGAATATGAGGTGTGTTAATGTGAATGCTCAGGCAAAAGAGCTAATCAGAGATGAAATGTCCGAAGAGATAATCAGGACCGCACAGGGAATGGCTACTATGGACGGTGCGCATACCGTTACCGTAAGCAGAATACTTTCTGAGCTGGGAATAACAAACAGAGTTTTTTATAACAGATTTCATAATATTGATGAGGTGCTTGAAATTGTTTATAAAAATTCTGTCTTTAAGATGCATGAAAGTCTGAAATCGGAATTTGACGCAGAAAAAACGATTTTTGAATATGTAATGGATGTTGCCGTTAAGGTGCTTACCGATACATATGATATAAAAATGCAGTTCAGCAGATATATGTTTGAGCATGATTCCCTTACCGAGTTTAACTGCACCTGGTGGACAAATGAAATTAAAAAGCTGATTGAGTATGCCAAAGCAGACGGGCTTATAAAGCCTGTTGACGCAGAGAAGCTTAGCTATACTATCTGGTGCTTCTGCCGTGGCTTTAATGCCGATGCGGTAAGCCGTAAGCTGTCAAGGGCGGAGGCTGTTGAATACTTTAAATACGGCTTTGGCTGTCTGTTGGAAGGAATTAAGGCATAGCAAAGGGCAGCGTATTATATGCGGCTTTTGAAATTTCTGTTGGCTTTAGCTTAAGTAATTCGGAAGAAAAAAGGATTAAAAACGGGGTTTCTCCGTTTTTAAATTAATTCAGCACAGTGTGTGCTGAAAGATGTATAAGCAACAATAATATGCACTTGTGTTGATAAAACGCAGTGCGATATATCGGAAGGAGGGCTGAGAAATGAGTATTAAAATACTCGGAACGGGCTTTTATGTACCCGAAAGAGTTGTAACAAATGATGAGCTGGCAAATTATGTTGAGACAAATGACGAGTGGATTGTTCAGAGGGTAGGCGTTCATGAAAGACGTATATCGGTTGATGAATCGGCGGCGGACTTTGCCGTAAAAGCTGCAAAACAGGCTATTGAAAACAGCGGAATCGGTGTTGACGAAATAGATATGATTATAGCGGCGACCGTTTCTCCGGATAATATGTGTCCCACAGTAGCGGGGGCTGTTCAGAAGGAGATAGGGGCGCAGTGTCCTGCATTTGATTTAAATTCAGCGTGCAGCGGATTTTTGTTTGCGCTTGATACGGCTGTTTCATATATTGTGAGAGGCGGAATAAGGAATATTCTTGTTATCGGCGCGGAAAGGCTCAGCAGAATAATTGACTGGACAGACAGAAGTACCTGCGTTATTTTCGGTGACGGAGGCGGTGCTTGTGTTGTGACGGCAGGTGACGGCTATCTGTCGTCAAGACTGTACACAAAGGGCGGCAGCGATGTTATTGAAATACCCAGCTTTGGGGGTTCCTCACCGTTTTTCAAGGGAGAGGAGAAAAAACCGTATATTTTTATGGCAGGGCAGGAAACCTTTAAATTCGCGGTAAACAGAATCGTTGAGGATGTTAAGTATGTTGCCGAAAAGGCAGGAATAGCACTTGACGAGATAGACCATGTTGTTCCGCATCAGGCAAATATCAGAATTATTGATTTTGCCTCAAAAAGGCTTGGTATTCCCAAGGAAAAATTCTTTGTGAATATAGATAAATACGGTAATACCTCCTCCGCAAGCATTCCCATTGCATTGGCAGAGCTTAATGCGTCGGGAAGGCTCAAAAGAGGGGATATAGTGGCTATGACTGCCTTCGGCGGAGGACTGTCAAGCGCAGCTTGTATTATAAAATGGTAAAAATACGATTGAGAACGTCTTGTTTTCGATTGAAAAATATTACAATGAATGGAGATTTTTATTATGACATTGGAAAAGGTTAAGAAGATATTGGCTGATCATCTTGAAATTGATGAAAACGAAATTGACGAGGAAACAACACTTGACGATTTGGGAGTTGATTCCCTTGACGCTGTTGAAATCGTTATGGAGCTGGAGGATGAATTTGGTATTGAAATTCAATCCGATGAAATCGGCAGCTCAGTAAAGGATTTTGTTGATTATATCGAATCAAAGTTAGATTAATTCGGTCAGCTTATGCTGACAGAAAGGTTGTGAAGCAAATGATTTATACCCCGATTTGTGAAATGCTGGGAATAAAATACCCTATATTTCAGGGCGGTATGGCTCATATTTCCGACGCAGAGCTGGCGGCAGCCGTTTCGGAGGGGGGAGGTCTCGGCATAATCACCGCAGCAAGCGGAAATGTGGCTTATGTTGAGGAGCAGATTGATAAATGTGCCGGCTTAACAGATAAGCCCTTTGGTGTTAACGTTATGCTGAGAGGACAGAATATCGAAGAAATTGCGGAGCTTCTTGCAAAAAAGAGGGTTGCCGTTGTCACAACGGGAGCCGGAAATCCGGACAGATACATTCCCATGTGGAAGGAAGCCGGAATAAAGGTTATTCCGGTTGTTGCCTCTGCTTCCCTTGCAAAGCTTGCCGCAAGAGCGGGAGCTGACGCTGTTGTTGCCGAGGGCGGAGAGTCGGGAGGTCATGTGGGTGATCTCACAACTATGGCACTTGTGCCTCAGGTGTGTGACGCTGTTGATATCCCGGTCATTGCCGCAGGCGGGATTGCCGACGGAAGAGGACTTGCAGCAGCATTTATGTTAGGTGCTGAGGGTATTCAGGTGGGAACAAGATTTCTTGCCGCTTTGGAATGCAATATCAGCCGTGTATATAAGGACAAGGTATTAAAGGCAAATGACACCTCGACTATTGTAACCGGAAAGCGTCTGGGACACCCTGTAAGAAGTCTGAAAAGTCCGTTTTCAAGAGCCTATGCAAAGGCTGAATATACACAGATTTCCGACGAGGAGCTTGAAAATATGGCTGTCGGAACCTTAAGGGCGGCAGTTTGTGACGGTGATGAGAAGAAGGGCTGCTTCCTTGCCGGTCAGATTTCGGGGCTTGTAAACCGTGAGCAAAAGGCTTCGGAAATGATTAAGGAAATATTTGACGAGGCAGAAGTTATATTGAATGGAGCAAAAAAATGGGTAAAATAGCATTTGTTTTTTCCGGACAGGGCGCTCAATACAGCGGTATGGGCAAATCGCTCTATGATATGGGCGGTGCGGCAAAAAAGCTGTATGACGCTGCCGAGGAATACCGCAAGGGTACAATTAACCAATCCTTTTGCGGAAGCGATGAGGAGCTTAAAATAACCTCAAATACTCAGCCGTGTCTGTATCTTATTGATTTGGCGGCGGCTCTTTCCCTTAATGAAAGGGGAATTTATGCCGACGGTGCCGCAGGCTTTTCGCTTGGTGAAATTGCGGCGCTTGCTTATGCGGGAGCATATTCGCATATAGACGGCTTCAGGCTTGTTACAAAAAGAGGAGAGCTTATGAGCGAGGCGGCAGAGGAGGCTGATACCTCTATGACTGCGGTATTAAAGCTTGATGCCGATACCGTTTCAAAGGCTTGTGCGGAATTTGAGGGGCTTTATGCCGTAAATTATAACAGCCCCGGGCAAACGGTAGTATCGGGCTTGAAAAGCAGTATGGCTGCATTTTGCGAGAAAATTAAGGAAATGGGCGGAAGATGTGTTCCGCTTGCTGTCAGCGCAGCGTTCCATTCTCCCTTTATGAACGGGGCGGCGGAAAAATTTAAAGCAGAGCTTGAGAATTTCGGAATTAAAGCGCCGGATATTCCCGTATATGCCAATTATACCGCTGAGATATATTCCGATGATTTGGTAAATACGCTCAGTATGCAGATGAAGAATCCGGTCAGATGGCAGGAAACTATTGAAAATATGATAAAGGACGGATATACCGATTTTATCGAGGTCGGAGCAGGCAAAACACTTTCCGGTCTTATTAAAAAGATATCCAAGGATGTCAATGTATATTCTGTAGAGGACGAAAAGACGCTTGAAGAAGCGGTACAAGCGCTCGGCAACAGGTAAATAACCATTGCTGAAGCAATTTATTTGTCCGGTCAAGGAGGAAAATATGAGAAGAGTTGTAGTAACAGGATTAGGTGCTGTAACCCCGGTGGGATGTGATGTCGGAACATTCTGGGACAGCTTAAAAAACGGAAGGTGCGGAATAGATTTTATTACAAGATTTGACGCTTCGGATTTTAAAGCAAAGCTGGCGGCAGAGGTTCGTGATTTTGACCCAAGCCTCTATATGGAAAAATCCGAAATAAGAAAAACCGACAGATTTGCGCAGTTTGCCATTGCCGCTGCGTCACAGGCAATGAAGGACAGCGGAATTGAAAATAATATCGATTCCGAACGTCTGGGCGTATATTTCGGTTCGGGAATAGGAGGCTTTGACTCCTTTGTGGGAGAGTATGACAATATGCTTGCAAAGGGTCATCAGAGAGTGTCTGCGCTTTTTATCCCCAAGATGATTTCAAATATCGGAGCAGGTAATATAGCAATAAGGTTCAAGGCAAAGGGTCCTTGTCTGTCCTTTTCGACCGCCTGTGCCACGGGAACAACCGCAGTCGGCGAGGCATACAGAGCAATTAAGGGTGGTTATGCCGATGCAATAATTGCCGGAGGTGCGGAGGCTACCATTTCTCCTTTGGCAATTGCCGGATTTATCAATTGTATGGCTCTGACAAAGAGCGAGGATAAGGAAAGTGCTTCAATTCCTTTTGATAAGAGAAGAAACGGTTTCGTTATGGGAGAGGGCGGCGGTGCTCTTATACTTGAAGAATATGAGCACGCCAAAAAGAGAAATGCGAAAATTTACGCAGAGGTGACAGGCTACGGAAGTACCTGTGACGCATTCCATGTAACTGCGCCCGATTCAGAGGCAACAGCCTCGGCAAAGGCAATATCGGACTGCTGCAAGGAGTCCGGCGAGGCGGTTGCGGCGGATAAAATTTATGTAAATGCACACGGCACAAGTACGCCTCTTAATGATAAAACCGAAACAAGAGCACTGAAAAACGTGTTCGGTGATGACGCATATAAGCTGAACATCAGCTCAACAAAGTCAATGACAGGTCATTTGCTTGGCGCTGCCGGTGCTATTGAGGCAATAGCTGCGGTTCTGGCATTAAAGGACAATATTGTACCCCCGACCATAGGCTATAAGGAAAAGGACGAGGAATGTGACCTTAATTACACACCGAATACCGCAAAGAATACAGAGCTGGAAATGGCAATGTCGGTATCCTTGGGCTTCGGCGGACATAATGCCTGTGTCGGATTTAAAAAGATTAACTGATTTTAATAAGACGAGAACGGCGCAGCTTGCGCCTTTTCTCATATAAAGCGGAATGGGTGGTTGAAATGAATAAAGAAGAAATAAAAAAAATACTTCCTCACAGAGATAATATGCTTTTGCTTGATGAGGTGGAATTAAAGGATAATGTTGCCTGCGGAAAATTAAAAATTACAGGTGACGAGTGGTTTTTAAAAGGGCATTTCCCCGGAAATCCGGTTGTGCCGGGAGTGATTCTTTGCGAAATACTTGCCCAATCAACCTGCGTTTGTCTTGAGGAGGATATTAAGGACGGTCAGCTTCCTTTTTATACCGGTCTTGACAAGGTTAAATTCAGACATCCGGTTGTGCCGGGTGATACCTTTGAAACGGAATGTGAAATAACAAGAGTAAGAAAGCCCTTTTATTTTGCAAAGGGGAAGGGCTTTGTTGACGGTAAGCTGTGCATAAGCGCAGAATTTTCCTTTGCAGTAACCGAGAAAAAAGAGGACTGATAATATATGTTTTGCAGGGATTATTCATTCAGATACAGTGATATTGATTATAAGGAGGAGGTCAAGCTCAGCACCGTTATAGATATGCTCCAGGATATATCCATTATTCATTCGGAAGCGGTGGGCTATCCTCGTGACAGGCTTATATCAATGTCGATTGCATGGCTGCTGCTGGGGTGGCGGATAAAATTTATTAAGCCTCTTGACAAAAATAAAAGCGTTGAGGTAAGAACCGGCATTATGAGCGTAAGGAAATATGAGGCAAGCCGTAAATATGAAATAATTCAGGACGGAGTATGCAGGATAAGTGCGACTGCCGTGTGGTTTACGGTCAATACCGATAAAATGAGGGTAATGCGCGCCCCTGAGGAAATATATGCGGCTTATGACTGCGTGAATGAGGCGGATAACGGAATTGAGTTTATTAAGCTGAGAGGCAAAGAGGAGCTTGAGGCCGTTGCGGAGCTTGAGGTTGAGCAAAGGGATATTGACACCAATAATCATATGAATAATGTAAAGTCGGTAGAGGTTGCCCTTGATTATCTGCCAAAGGCTGAAAGGATATCCGAGCTTCAGATTACTTACCGTAAATCCCTGTATGCAAAGGAAAAAATAAAAATCTGTATGCAGAAAGATGATGACGGATATTTCATTGAAATAGTTAATTCCAACGGGGAACCGAGCGTAATGATTAATGCAAAATTATAATGTATTTCCTGCATACAAAATCTGCGGTTTACACCTTGACCGACAGCGAATACCGGAATATTTTGTCACTTCCTGTCGAAAAAAATATCATAAATAGGAATTTGACGGTAAAATCTGGAAAAAAAATAATTTTTTTTGAAAAATACTATTGCAATAAATTGTAATATATGTTAGAATATTTTCCGAAAAAGAGTATCCGTTTGTTGATACTTTATGTTCTTTACAATTAAATAGGTTCACGGACGGATACCTTTTTATTTCAACGAAAGAGGTGTTTCATTCATGAATGAAAAAATATCTGTACTGATTGCAGATGACAACAGACAGTTTGCGGACGGATTAGCGGAGTACCTGAAAACACAGCAGGACATTGCTGTTGCAGGTTGTGCTTACGATGGCGAGGAGGCTCTTGGGATGCTGCTTGAGACAAAGCCCGATGTGGTTGTTCTTGATACGATTATGCCTAAAAGAGACGGCTTAAGCGTGTTGAGAAGGCTCAGGGATATCAGGCTTGACAAGATGCCGATAGTTATTGTGGTTTCTGTAGCGGACAGCGAATGGGTTACCGATTCGGTAACAAGGCTTGGTGCGGCATACTTTTTGTTAAAGCCGCAGAGTAATGAGGCTATTGCCGATGTAATTCGTACCTTTGCAAGGGTACACAAGCCTGCGCAAAGACAGCAAGCGGCGGCTCCGTCACAGATTAAGCGCGGAGATGTTGATTTGGAAACGCTGGTGACCGAATTTATGCATGAGCTTGGCGTGCCTGCTCATATAAAGGGTTATCAGTATATAAGAACCGCCATTATGATGGTTGTTGACAATATGGAGGTTCTTAATTATATTACCAAACAGCTTTATCCAGCAATTGCCAAAAAGTACGGAACAACCTCGTCGAGGGTTGAACGTGCAATCAGACATTCAATTGAGGTTGCCTGGACCAGAGGAAAGGCTCAGACAATGAATGAAATTTTCGGCTATACCATTGATACCGAAAAAGGAAAACCAACCAATTCCGAATTTATTGCAATGGTTGCCGACAGAATCCGGCTTCAGATTAAGTGAGCCGGATAACTTACTGCGTTGAAATGAAAAGTCTTACACCACGGAAAATATTGACAGTATTTTTCGTCAGAAAAACAGAGTATGTGCAAATTCGCCTGCTCTGTTTTTTTGTTATATACATTTCACGTTTATTCAGTGAGGATTATATACAATTATATCACTAAATACACTATATGTCAACAATATTCCACCAAAACAAAACATAAATATTATATAATATCTGCAATTAACTGTAGCGTAAAAAAACGTATTTAATAAACCTATTGTTGGATAATATATAGTACAGGGAGTGGAATGTATGAAGGCTGAGTTTTCGGGGAAAATCAGAAAGCTGCGTGAGAATAAGGGCATCAGTCAGACAGATCTTGCAAAAAGGCTGGGAGTTAACAAGTCTATTATATCTGCTTACGAAAATCAGGAAAGGCTGCCAAGCATTGCTATGCTTGTTAAGCTTTCATATTGCTTTAATGTGTCAATGGAATATCTTTTGGGGATAAACAGAAATAATACCATAGATGTGTCAAGGCTGACACAGGAGCAGATATCGGCGGTGAATGCGGTTGTGGAGCAATTCATAAAAGCAAATAACAGCTGATATTCTTACCTAAAGAGATTTTATGCCGGTATAAAAGACAGCCTGTGCTGTCTTTTTTTATGTTAACGCTGTATTAAACAACCTGCTGTCAAATAATTTCATTATTTATGAAAAGTGTTAAATTATTTTTCTGATATATTGTAAAATAAACAGGATTGTGATATAATACAATAAAGAACAAAATATTTCTGATTTTGTGTGAGCGGAAAAGAAACAGGTCTTTAGCCTGTGATACAAAAGAAATGGGGTATATAAATGGATATTAAGCAGAGATCACTTGAAAAGCATTATGATTGGAGGGGGAAAATCGAGGTTGTATCAAGAACACCGGTAAAAAACAGCGAGGATTTGTCAACTGCATATACGCCGGGAGTGGCAGAGCCTTGTCTTGTTATCAAGGAGGATATAAACAAGTCCTATGAGCTGACAAGAAGATGGAATCTTGTGGCGGTAATTACAGACGGAACGGCTGTACTTGGGCTGGGTGATATCGGACCGGAGGCAGGTATGCCGGTAATGGAGGGGAAATGCGTATTGTTTAAGGAATTTGCCGATGTTGACGCATTCCCTCTGTGTATAAAATCAAAGGATGTTGACGAGATAGTAAAAACGATTTATAATATTTCGGGCAGCTTCGGTGGCATAAATCTTGAGGATATTGCTGCACCGAGGTGCTTTGAGATTGAAAGACGCTTAAAGGAAATCTGTGACATTCCTGTTTTTCATGACGATCAGCACGGAACGGCAATTGTTGTTGCTGCGGCGATGATTAACGCATTAAAGGTTGTAAAAAAGGATATCGGTGAGGTAAAGGTAGTAATTAACGGTGCAGGCTCGGCAGGTATTGCAATTGCAAAGCATCTTTTGAGGCTGGGAGTTAAAAACCTTGTAATGTGCGACCGTTTCGGTATAATCTGCGAGGGAATGGAAGGACTTAATGAGGCACACGAGGAAATCAGCAAAGTAACCAACAGAGAAATGCTGAAGGGCGGTCTTGCCGATGCAATGAGAGGAGCTGACGTATTTATCGGAGTTTCGGCACCGAACATTGTAAGTGCGGATATGATTAAATCAATGGCTGAAAATCCTATTGTATTCCCGATGGCAAACCCTGTGCCGGAAATTATGCCGGATATGGCACTCAAAGCCGGTGCGGCAGTTGTGGGAACAGGCCGTTCGGATTTTCCAAACCAGATTAACAACGTGCTTGCATTTCCGGGAATTTTCAGAGGTGCGCTTGACGTTCGTGCAAGGGACATAAATGAGGAAATGAAAATGGCGGCATCTCATGCTATTGCTTCGATTGTTTCGGAGGAGGAGCTTTCAAGGGAATACATTCTGCCAAAGGCATTTGATGAAAGAATAGGCAGGACTGTTGCAAGAGCAGTTGCGGAGGCGGCTGTTAAGAGCGGAGTTGCAAGACTTACGCCCAAAAACGACTGATGGGGAACAATAAACAATTATACATAAACGGAAAGGAGCTATGGTTATAAAAATGAAAAAGGATATTTACAAGGCCTCGGTATGCTACAGAGATTTAAAGGATATGATTAACTGCGTTGCGGCAGACTTTAAGGAGAATGCCGTATTCAGGTATAACAGGGACGGAAAAAGGGTTGAGATTACCTTTGACCGTTTCAAAAGGGACATTGACAGCTTTGGCACCTATCTTTATGATAAGGGCTATAAGGGCAAGAAAATTGCATTGCTCGGCGAAAACAGCTACGAATGGGTGTTGACATATTTCGCTGTTGTAAACGGCGGAAATGTTATTATTCCCATAGATAAGGAGCTTAAGCCCAATGAAATTCTTGCACTGCTCAAATCAGGCGAGACTGACCTGTTGGTATATTCGGAGCAAAAGAAAAAAGCGGTTGATGAAATGCTTGAGGCGGGTCTTGACTGTGAATTGCTTTTAACGGGAGAAATAGAGGAGTGCTGCAAAAAGGGACACGAATTAATCGCCGGCGGAAGCAGGGAATATCTTGAATGTGAAATTGATGCCGAGGCAATGTGCGCAATTATATATACATCGGGAACAACAGGCGACCCGAAGGGCGTTATGCTCAGTCACAAGAATCTTGTAAGAGATGCGTATTTAAGTATTTCCTGTATGAAGATTCCGAGAAACGGTATGGCAATTCTTCCGCTTAACCACACCTTCGGCTTTATGGCTTGTATACTCTGTCAGATATGGATGGGATATACAACCTATATAAACAACAGCTTAAAAACCGTTATGTATGATTTGCAGGAGGCAAAGCCGGGGCATATGTCGGTTGTTCCGCTTTTTGTGGAGAATATTTATAAAAATATATGGAAAACCGCCGCAAAGCAGGGAAAGGCGGAAATGCTGAAAAAGCTTATCAAAACAAGCAATGCCCTGCGCAAGGTGGGAATTGACGTAAGAAGAAAGCTGTTTAAGTCTGTTCTCGATAAGCTGGGCGGAAATCTTGAAATGATTATTTCGGGCGGCGCTCCCATTGATGATGTATATATGAAGGGCTTTGACGATTTTGGAATAACCATTATAAACGGATACGGAATAACAGAATGCTCACCGATTGTAGCTCTGAACAGGGTTGACGATATTAAATACGGAACAGTCGGAAATGCAATCCCCGAAGTGCAGATCAGAATTTACAATCCCGACCAAAACGGAGAGGGCGAAATATGGGTCAAGGGAGATATTGTGATGATGGGCTATTACAAAAATCCCGAGGCTACCGCAGAGGTTTTGAAGGACGGCTGGTTCAATACCGGAGATATAGGCAAGATAGTTGATGAAAAATATCTTGCGATTACCGGCAGAAAGAAGAATCTTATAATTCTTGCGAACGGAAAAAATGTATATCCCGAGGAGCTTGAATATCTTGCGGCACGCATTGACAATGTAGATGAGGTTCTTGTTTATGAGGAGAACGAAACCATTACGGCAGAAATATATTCGGAAGCGGAGGAGAATAAGGAGGCTGTCAGAGAGCAGATAAAGAAGGATATTCAGGAGCTTAACAAGCAGCTTGCGGATTATAAGAAAATAAGAAAGGTCAAATTCAGATCGGTTGAATTTGATAAGACCACAACAAAGAAAATCAAGAGGAATTATAAATAAGGGATAGTATTATATCGGTGCGAAACCGTTTTGAAGGATTTCCCGACAGTGGAGTGTTCGTCAAATTGGTTAAGCACCGATAATTTTTTGTTATGTTTTTAACAAATTTGCAAATTTTTATATTTTTTTTTAAAAATATTGCAAATCATAAATATATGTGATATAATACAATCGGTTAAATTTGGAGCTCAGACAGATATACCGTATAGGTCTTATCGGAAATGTCCGATGCGCCTTTAAATATTAGAGTTTGCCGCTTGTTGGCGGCAGAACGGAGGATTAAAATGGAAAAGGAAAAATTACTCACAAAAATGACCGATGCCGGTCTTGTAGCTGTTGTACGTGCAAATACCGCAGATGAAGCAATAAGAATTGCCGATGCGTGCTTGGAGGGTGGCTGCCCTTCAATTGAGCTTACCTTTACAGTGCCGGGAGCTCATAAGGTTATTGAGGCACTTGCCGCAAAGTATACGCATGGAGAGATGATTCTCGGCGCAGGTACGGTGCTTGATTCCGAAACTGCAAGAACCGCAATTCTTTCAGGTGCAAATTACATAGTAAGCCCGGGCTTTAATCTTGAAGCCGCAAAGCTCTGCAACAGATACAGAGTTCCATATATTCCGGGCTGTATGACAATAACAGAGGTTTTAACCGCTATGGAGGCAGGCGCTGATATTATTAAAATATTCCCGGCAGACCTATTCGGACCTAAGATTATAAAGGATATAAAAGGACCCCTTCCTCATGCAAAGATGATGCCTACAGGCGGCGTTGACGTGTCAAATGTTGATCAGTGGATTAAGGCAGGCGCAGTTGCGGTGGGTGCAGGCTCATCGCTGACAGCCGGCGCAAAAACAGGCGATTACAAGAAAATTACCGAAACCGCAAAGGAGTTCATTAAGAATATCAATGCGGCAAGAGCGGCTCTGTAAGAGAGTAAAGAGAATATTTAAAAATATAAGACAGATTGAGAGGAAATAATTATGGCAAAGGTTGTAACAATGGGAGAAATTATGCTCAGACTTTCAACTCCCGGTAATGAGAAGTTTATTCAAGCTGATGAATTTGACGTATGCTACGGCGGCGGAGAGGCTAATGTTGCCGTATCATTGGCAAATTACGGTCATAATGCGGAATTTATTACAAAGGTTCCCGAGAATCCTATCGGCGAATGTGCTGTTGCGGCTTTGAGAAAGCTCAATGTTGAAACAAAGCATATCGCAAGAGGTGGTGAAAGATTGGGAATATATTTCCTTGAAACGGGTGCCGCAATGAGAGCGTCAAATGTTGTTTATGACAGAGCACATTCTTCAATATCTACGGCTGTTCCTTCGGATTTTGATTTTGATGAGATTTTTGAAGGAGCCGATTGGTTCCATTTTACAGGAATTACCCCTGCTGTTTCCGATGATGCCGCTGTTCTTACAGAGGCAGCCTTAAAGGCGGCAAAGGCAAAAGGAATAACTGTGTCGGTTGACCTTAACTTCAGAAAGAAGCTCTGGTCAAGCGAAAAGGCGCAGAAGGTTATGACAAATCTTATGCAGTATGTTGACGTTTGCATAGGAAACGAGGAGGACGCTGAAAAGGTTCTCGGCTTTAAGCCCGGCAACACAGACGTTACAAGCGGAGAGCTTGAGCTTGCAGGCTATCAGGATATCTTTAAGCAGATGGTTGCAAGATTCAACTTTAAGTATGTAATAAGCTCACTTCGGGAAAGCCATTCCGCTTCCGATAACGGCTGGTCCGCTTGTATCTATTCAAGAGACGATGACGAATTTTATCATTCAAGAAAATACAGAATTACCCCGATTGTTGACAGAGTGGGCGGCGGAGATTCCTTTGCCGGCGGCGTAATCTGCGGCTTCCTTGACGGAAAGAGCTTTAAGGACGCTCTTGAGTTTGGCGTTGCCGCATCTGCTCTGAAGCACACAATTCCTGGTGACTTCAACCTCGTTTCAAGAGCTGATGTTGAAAATCTTGCCGGCGGTGACGGCTCGGGAAGAGTTCAAAGATAATTTTTTAAAAAAGTGTATATTATCGGGTATTTGCGGTTATACTTATATCATAGCTCGCTGATGCGTGCTATCATATACCCTTTTATCATTTATACCGCCAAAAGGCAGAAGCCGAAAAAGCACGGCTTCTGCCTTTTTTTGCACTGATTTAGAGGCTGTTGTGTTAAGAAAGCACTGCAACACAGAAATAAGGCTGTTAAAATGAGTGGCTTAAAAATGCTCATTTAACAGCCCTTATACGTTATATGCCGCCTCGCTTCGGAGAGGGGAATTTATATACAAAATACGTGCTTGCCAATACGTGTAATAATTGTGCGTGAGCGAATCCAGGCATTTGTTGCGGTCTGAGGGTTATAATAATATATAGAACCGCCTGTCGGATCCCAACCGTTCAGAGCATCACGTGCAGCGTTGTAGCAGGATTGTGTGGGGGGAACATTAATCTGACCGTCCGATACGGCGGTAAAGGCACCCGGCTGATAAATTACCCCGGCAATCGAGGAGGGGAAGGAGGAATGCTTAACGCGGTTCAAAACAACTGCGGCAATTGCCACCTGTCCCGTATAGCTTTCGCCCCTTGCCTCGCCGCTTATTACTCTTGCAAGCAGATTAACGTTTGAATTATAGCTTGAATTGCTTCCGGTGGGAAGTCCTATCTTTGCAAGGGTCGCAGGACCGGCTATGCCGTCGGGTGTCAGCCCGTGCTTTTGCTGAAACCGCTTAACCGCCGCTTCCGTTTTTGCTCCGTATATTCCGTCAACTCTGCCGGGATTGTAGCCCCAGGCGGACAAACGGGACTGAATATTCCTTACCTCCGTTCCTGTTGAACCACGCTTTGATAATGCGTATACGTTAAGCGGAAGTACGAACGTGATTGCCAATATAATAATTGTAAGCCTTTTCATAATTACAGTATCCTTTCTGATACGTTTTTATTTCGAGCAGCAGTGAATTTCAGCTCCGCCAATGCCCGATACTGATATTTTTCTGTATTTATTTTCCGAAAAAAACATAAAAAAATACTTAATTTCCCGAATAATTTAAAAATTTTAGACACCTTTACCTCATAAATATCAAACCACAGTAACAATGCTATACATTATGCACAAAATATTTTTTAAAAGTTTAAGCATTATGCCGTTGCTTTTTTTGTTAAAATATTATAAAATTATTATAAAAAAATAATGTATCTTATGAAATTTGATTACACAAGCATTGGTTTGGTAATTAACTTTAGCTTTGATATATAAAAGGAGGAAATGAAAATGGGCAATTATTCTATGGACAGTATCAGAAATGTGGTTGTAATGGGACACGGCAAGTGCGGAAAGACTACATTGACGGAGGCTATGCTGATTAACAGCGGAGCGATCGACAGAATGGGAAAGGTAGCAGAGGGAAACACGGTTTCGGACTATGACCCTGAGGAGGTTAAAAGACAAATCTCTATTCAGACCTCCATGGTTCCGGTTGAATGGAAGGGTATGAAATATAACATCATAGACACACCGGGATACTTTGATTTCGCCGGTGAGGTTAAGGAGGGCTTAAGAGCCGCAGATTCGGCTTTGATTGTATTAAGCGGCCGCAGCGGTGTTTCGGTAGGAACGGAGCAGGTGTACAAATATGCCGTAACTAAGGGTGTTCCGATTATGTTTTTTGTAAACAAAATGGATGATGACCGCGCCAACTATACACGTACCCTTGAGGAAATGAAGGAAAAATTCGGCAAGGGAGTTACCCCCTTTGTTATTCCTATAAGAGAGGGTGACAAATTCAAGGGCTATGTGGATATAGTTGATATGACGGCGAGAAGATACGAAGGAATTGACAGAATAGATATTCCCGTTCCCGAGGGAATGGCAGATGAGATTGCACCCTTGAGAGATATGATTATGGAGGCTGTTGCCGAAACGGATGACGCTTTGATGAATAAATATTTCAACGGTGAGGAGTTTACCTTTGATGAAATAAAAAAGGCTATAAGACACGGCGTAAAGGACGGCAGCATATATCCCGTATACTGCGGCACAGGTCAGGAAAATGTTGGTATAATGAGCCTTATGGACGGTATCGGAAAATACCTTCCGAACCCGAACGAAATAACAGAAACGGCGCACAATGCAAAAACAGGTGAGCCTGTTGAGGTTGTACAGGACGCGAAGGACACTACCTCTGCCATTATTTTCAAAACTATAGCAGACCCGTATGTTGGAAAAATGTCATTGTTCAGAGTATACTCCGGAAGTGTAAAATCCGACAGTACATTATACAATCCCAATAAGGACGCCTATGAAAAAATAGGTAAAATTTATACCTTAACCGGTAAAAAGCAAAAGGAAGTGCCTGAGGTTATCGCAGGGGACATTGGTGTTGTTGCAAAGCTTGACAAGTCCAAAACGGGCGATACCTTGTGTGCTGAAAACAAGAATATTATCTTAAGCGGCATAGAATTTCCGGCACCTGTTATTTCGATGGCTGTTTATCCCGTATCAAAGGGCGACGAGGAAAAGATTGTAAGCGGTCTGACAAGGCTTATGGACGAGGATCCCACCTTCACGGTTACAAACAACTCCGAAACAAAGCAAACCCTTATTAACGGTCAGGGCGAACAGCATATTGATGTTATAGTAAGCAAGCTTAAGGCAAAATACGGTGTGAGCGTGCGCCTTGAGGATCCTATTGTTCCGTACAGAGAAACAATTCTCGGAAAGGCAACCGTTGAAGGAAAGCATAAAAAGCAGTCGGGAGGTCACGGTCAGTACGGTCACGTTAAGATTGAATTTGAGCCGGGCGCAACAGAGGATATGATATTTGAAGAAAAGGTATTCGGAGGAAGCGTTCCGAAGAATTACTTCCCCGCAGTTGAAAAGGGCTTGAGAGATTCCTGTCAGCACGGTGTTCTTGCGGGCTATCCGGTTGTTAATCTGAAGGCAACGCTGCTTGACGGCTCCTATCACCCTGTTGATTCGTCGGAAATGGCATTTAAAACAGCCGCCTCCATTGCATATAAGGAGGGACTTAAGCAGGCAAAGCCTGTCCTGCTTGAACCGATAGGTGCGCTTAAGGTATACATACCGGAAAGCATAATGGGCGATATAATCGGTGATATCAACAAGAGAAGAGGTCAGATAATGGGTATGGGCGAAAGCGAGCTGCCCGGACTTAATCTGGTTGAGGCTGAGGTTCCGGTTTCCGAAATGCACAAATATGCAACCGATTTGAGATCTATGAGCCAGGGCAGAGGAATCTTCAGCTTTGAGTTCGTAAGATATGAAACGGCGCCCTCAAATATTGCCGAGAAAATTATTGAAAATGCAAAGGCAAGCGAATAGTTTTACATAAATTTAATATTCGGTAAAATACACAAAAAAAGTGCGGAAGAAAGCTGAAAATTTTCTTCCGCATTAGTTCTTTTAAGCCATTTTAGGCAATGTTACTAATAAATTAATTCTAATTTTGTGAATAAAGAGACTTACAATTTTTTGTTAAATATGTTATTATATTTAGTGTAAAAACTTAAACTCTAAGAGAGGAGATTATATTTATGGCAGATTTACAATTAAAAGGTATATACAAACGATATGCCGGTAACGTTACCGCAGTAAGTGATTTTACGCTTGACATAGAAGATAAAGAATTTATTATTCTTGTAGGTCCTTCAGGCTGTGGAAAATCAACAACACTCAGAATGATAGCAGGTCTTGAGGAAATTTCCGAGGGTGAGCTTTACATAGGCGGTCAGCTTGTTAATGACGTCGCTCCGAAGGACAGAGATATTGCCATGGTTTTCCAGAACTATGCTTTGTATCCTCATATGACGGTTTATGATAACATGGCTTTCGGTCTTAAATTAAGAAAGACTCCGAAGGCTGAAATTGAAAGACGTGTTAAGGAAGCAGCTAAAATTCTTGATATTGAGCATCTTCTTGACAGAAAACCGAAGGCTTTGTCGGGCGGTCAGAGACAGCGTGTGGCTTTGGGTCGTGCTATAGTTCGTGATCCTAAGGTATTCCTTATGGACGAACCTCTTTCAAACCTTGACGCAAAGCTCAGAGTTGCAATGAGAACAGAAATCAACAAGCTCCACAAGAGACTTCAGACAACCTTTATCTACGTTACTCATGACCAGACAGAGGCTATGACAATGGGTACAAGAATCGTTGTTATGAAGGACGGTATTATTCAGCAGGTTGATACACCCGCCAATCTCTATACCAAGCCGTACAATATGTTCGTTGCAGGCTTTATCGGAAGCCCGCAGATGAACTTTATCAACGCAAAGCTTGTTAAGAAGGATGACGGTCTTTTTGCTGAATTTAACAACGAATCAATCCGTATTCCCGACGGTAAGGCTTCAAGAGCTGAAATTAAGGATTATATCGGTAAAGAGGTTGTTATCGGTATTAGACCCGAGGATATTCACGATGACGAGGCTTATATTTCAAGTTGTCCTCAAGATGTCGTTAAGGCAAGCGTTGATGTTACCGAAATGATGGGTGCTGAAACATATCTGTATCTTACAATTGCCGGCAAGCCATTTGTTGCAAGAGTTAATCAGCGTTCAACAGCAAAGATTGGCGATAAGATTGATGTTGCATTTGATACAAATAAGCTGCATATCTTTGATAAGGATACAGAATTGACTATTACCAACTGATTTCAATAATAAGATTATTAAAGTGCCGCAGACTGCTCTCTGCGGTACTTGTTTTTTTATTAACACACAAGTGTATTTTAGGTAATTGTAAAACTGTCATGTTACCATTACCTAAAGTGTATTTATAACGGAGGTAAGCTTTTATGGAAGGTGATATATGGAATCCTTGGCATGGCTGCCGTAAGTATTCGGCAGGCTGCAAAAATTGTTATGTTTACCGACGTGACAATTCTATTGGAAAGAATCCCTCTGCCATAGAGAAAAACAAATCCTTTGATATGCCGCTTGCAAGGAACAAAAACGGTGAATTTAAAATACCCTCGGGAACGCTGCTATATACCTGTATGACCTCTGATTTTTTTATTGAGGAGGCAGACGAATGGCGTGAGGATATATGGCGCATAATCCGTCAGCGGAGCGACCTCAGATTTATGATAATTACCAAAAGGATACTCCGATTTACAGAGTGTATTCCTCTTGATTGGGGCAGCGGCTATGAAAATGTTGCAATTTGCTGCACTATAGAAAATCAGGAGCAATGCGACATACGCTTTCCGTATTTTAATACCTTGCCAATCAAAAATAAATTTATAGCAAGCGAGCCACTGCTTTCTCCCATTGATATGAGAAGATATCTCAATAGCAGTATTCGTCAGGTAATCGTAGGAGGCGAAAGCGGCGAAAATTCGAGAATATGCGATTATCGCTGGGTGCTTGATATACGCAGCCAATGTATCGCTGCCGGAGTCCCCTTTTATTTTAAGCAAACGGGAGCACGCTTTTTAAAGGATGGCAGGCTGTACAGAATCAAAAGACCGTTTCAGCACTCTCAGGCGAGGAAAGCAGGTATTAATACAACGGGGCTTCACTGATTTGTAAAATTATTAAACGGCTTTTATACAATTCGGAGGTGAAGACAATAAAAAAAAGAGATAAGACCTTTGCGGTTGTAATTATTCTCATATGCTTGCTGCTTTTTGCGGCAGTGGGGTTAACTCATAAAAAGGGAGATACAGTTCTTATTTATAAGGATGCAAAGCTGTATAAGCAGCTGCCGCTGAATGTTGACCAAAGGGTTGATATAGACGGAAAAAATACGCTTATTATAGAAAGGGGCTGTGCCTATATGCAGTATGCCGACTGCCCCGATAAGCTGTGTATAAAGCAGGGTAAAATTTCGGACAGCAGCCGTGATATAGTTTGCCTTCCCAACAGGGTAACGGTAAGAATAACGAAAGAATCCGACACCGATGCGGTTTCAAAATAGTTTTTATGTATAATAAAGAAATTTTTGGAAATTATAGCTTTGCAGGCCGAAAGACGGACTGCAAGAGGCAAAAAATGTAATGATAAGCAATCCCAATATAAAAAATCTAAAAAATAAAGAAAAAAGCAGAAAATTAATGAATAAATGAGAATATTTGGAATATATTTATATAATAGTGATTTTTAATACTATACGGGATTTGAAAAATCATAAAAAAAGGTTATAATATAAAATATTAGCACTCAAAAGAAACGAGTGCTAATAAAAGAATAGGAGGAATGTTTTATGACTATCAAACCATTACAGGATAGAGTTGTTATTAAGATGCTCGAAGCGGAAGAAACAACAAAGGGCGGCATTATACTTACAAGTGCCGCACAGGAAAAGCCGCAGGTTGCCGAGGTAATAGCAGTAGGACCCGGAGCCGTAGTTGACGGCAAAAAGGTTGACATGGAGCTTAAGGTAGGGGATAAGGTTCTTATTTCACAGTATGCAGGTACAAAGGTTAAGCTTGACGGTGAGGAATATACAATTCTCGGTCAGAATGACGTGCTTGCAATTGTTGAATAATAATTAACAGAAGGGATTTGATATTATGGCTAAACAGATTTTATTCGGAGAAGAAGCAAGACGTGCTTTGCAAAGCGGTATCGACCAGCTTGCAGACACAGTTAAAATAACACTCGGCCCAAAGGGCAGAAACGTGGTTCTTGACAAGAAATTCGGCGCTCCGTTAATTACCAATGACGGTGTTACGATTGCAAAGGAAATCGATTTGGAGGATCCGTTTGAAAATATGGGTGCTCAGCTTGTTAAAGAGGTTGCAACAAAAACAAATGACGTTGCCGGAGACGGTACAACAACTGCAACACTGCTTGCACAGGCACTTGTAAGGGAAGGCGCAAAGAATGTTACGGCAGGAGCTAACCCGATGATTGTAAGAAAGGGTATTCAAAAGGCTGTTGATACTGCGGTTTCAGAGCTTTTGAAAAATGCAAAGAAGGTATCAGGCAAGGAGGATATTGCCCGTGTTGCTTCGGTTTCGGCGGCAAATGAAGAAATCGGTTCATTGATTGCCGATGCTATGGAAAAGGTAACAGCTGACGGTGTTATCACTGTTGAAGAATCAAAGACAGCCGAAACATATTCAGAGGTTGTTGAGGGTATGCAGTTTGACAGAGGCTATATTTCTCCTTATATGGTAACAGATACCGATAAGATGGAGGCTGTTATTGACGACGCTTTGATTCTTATAACCGATAAAAAGATTTCAAATATTCAGGAAATTCTTCCATTATTGGAGCAGATTGTTCAGATGGGCAAAAAGCTTGTTATCATTGCTGAGGACGTTGAGGGTGAGGCTCTTGCAACACTTATTGTCAACAAGCTCAGAGGTACATTTGTATGCGTTCCGGTTAAGGCTCCCGGCTTTGGCGACAGAAGAAAGGCTATGCTTCAGGATATAGCAATTCTTACCGGCGGTCAGGTTATTTCCGAGGAGTTGGGTCTTGAATTAAAGGATGCAACAATCGATCAGCTCGGACGTGCAAAGCAGGTTAAGATTCAGAAGGAAAATACAATAATCGTTGACGGCTGCGGCGATTCGGACGCTATTAAGGCAAGAATTGCACAGATCAGAAATGAAATAGATCTTACAACCTCAGATTTTGATAAGGAAAAGCTTCAGGAAAGACTTGCAAAGCTTTCGGGCGGTGTTGCCGTAATTAAGGTCGGTGCTGCTACAGAAACCGAAATGAAGGAAATCAAGCTGAGAATTGAAGACGCTCTTGCCGCAACAAAGGCTGCTGTTGAAGAGGGTATTGTTGCCGGCGGCGGAACAAGCTATATTAATGTTATTCCTGCCGTTGAGGAGCTTTTAAAGACAACAGAGGGTGATGAAAAGACAGGTGTTGCAATTGTATTGAAGGCACTTGAGGAGCCTGTTAAGCAGATTGCAAAGAATGCCGGTCTTGAAGGCTCTGTTATAGTTGACAAGGTAAAGTCATGCAAGGTTGGCGAGGGCTATAATGCCTTGACAGAACAGTATGTGGATATGATTAAGGACGGTATTGTAGATCCTGTTAAGGTTACAAGAAGCGCATTGCAGAATGCTGCGAGCGTTGCGGCTATGGTTCTTACCACAGAGAGCCTTGTTGCAGATAAGCCCGAACCTGAAAAGTCAGCTCCTGTCGCTGATCCCGGAATGGGCGGTATGTATTAATCCACATAAAGGTGACTTAATATATAATAAGAATTTAAAAAGTGCCGTTTTCACTGAAAGCGGCACTTTTATCTGTTATTGATAAATACATTACAGAGTGATTGTATTAAGAAAAAATCACATAATTTTTTTCCGTATCAGGTCAAAGACCTCAAGACACGCCTGATTTCTGATTTTATCACGTGAGCCGGACAGCTGCAGCTTATATACATCGGTTTTCCCGTTTATGCATATTCCGGTATACACAAGGCCGACAGGCTTTTCGGCAGTACCCCCTCCGGGGCCGGCAATTCCCGTAAATACGGCGCATACGCTGCTTTTTGTAACCTTATAAAGACCGTCAGCCATTTCACGTGCTGTCTGCTCGCTTACGGCTCCGTATTTTTCAAGCGTTTGAGGCTTTACGCCGAGAATTTTTGTTTTTGCCTCATTTGCATAGGTCACATAGCTTTCATCAAGTACGGCGGAGCTGCCGGGGATATCGGTTATCAGCTTTGCAAAAAGACCGCCTGTGCAGCTTTCCGCAGAGGAAATTTTAAGCCCCTTTTCCGTAAGCATATGAACCACCGCTTCGGGCAGCGTTTCGCCTTTATCGCTGTATATTACATCACCGAGAATATCCTCGATTTCCTTTTTAACTTCTCCCACCATACGCTTGCCGTCATCTTCCGATTTGCATTTTGCGGTTATTCTCAGCCTGACTCCTGGAGTTTCGGCATAAGGTGCTACGGTTGGGTTGGTATAATCGGAAATATATTTATTTAAAAGCTCTGATACCTTTGATTCGCCCATTCCGAAAATTTTAAGATTCTCGGAATAGATAATATCCTCCGATTTTTTTATCAGGTATGGCTTTACACTTTCGGTATACATAGCCTCAAGCTCATGGGGAGGACCGGGGAGCATAATTGCCGTTTTGCCGTTTTCTTCAATTATACAGCCGGGTGCTGTGCCGCAGTTATTGGGAAGAACTATGCAGCCCTTGGGAAGCATTGCCTGCTTACGGTTGCATTTTACGGTATTTAACCCCTTTCTTTTTAAATATTCCTCCATACGTTTAAGGCTTTCCTCATGAAGAACAAGCTCCTTGTTAAAATATTCGCATACAACCTCCTTGGTTATATCGTCCTGAGTAGGCCCCAGACCGCCGGAGACAATAATAATATCAGACCGCTCGGCGGCTGTCCTTACGGCGTCAATAAGACGTCCGCGGTTATCGCCGACAACAGTCTGATAAAAAACATTAATACCAAGCTCTGATAATTCAGCAGCCAAAAAGCGTGCATCGGTATTCAGAATTTCCCCCAAGAGAAGCTCTGTGCCGACCGATATTATTTCTGCATTCAATTAATATATACCTCTTTTCCTTTCAGCTTATTTCTTTTTGCCCTCAATATAATAGGTTGCCTCCATATCTGCGGTACACAGCGCAAAGGCAAGAGGGTACATTTCAAGCGCACTGCCCACCGAGCGAACGTCCTCAGTGCCGGAAAATCCCATATGGTAGCGGATTGCAAATGCCTCCTCACGTGACAGGCGCAGATAGCCGTTGATTATATAAACCGATTTTTCACCATGACCGTAGGGCATTTTATCATCAAACTCAAAGGTGGGAACAGTATGCCACACACCAGATTCATCCTTGACGTTACGAGTCCCCTTTTTGTAGCAGTTAATCTTACAAAGGTCATGCAGTAGCGAAACAACGGCAATTGTTTCCTCGCTGTAATTCATATCATATATTTCATGACAGCGCTTGCGGTCAAGATAATCGCACAGACAGTCATATACATTAAGGCTGTGCTCCAACAGACCGCCCTCATAAGAGCCGTGATAACGGGCACTTGCGGGCGCAGTGAAAAAATCGGAGGAGGGAGAGGTAAGATATTCCCAGAGCTTATCTGCTCCCTCACGTTTTATTTTCTCGTGATATATTTCCTCAAAACGCTGTTTATTATCCATTTTTTAATAAACTCCTGTAAGCTATTTTTCCAATTTATGAATTTTGTCTATTCTTGCCTGATGTCTGCCGCCCTCAAACTCAGCGTCAAGCCATGCGTCAATTATTTTAAAGGCAAGCTCTCTGCCGATAACTCTGCCGCCCATACATATAACATTGGCATTGTTGTGACGCTTTGTCATTTCGGCACTGTAAACGTCATGGCAGTGCGCGGCTCTTATTCCGTCAATCTTGTTGGCGGCTATGGATATGCCTATGCCTGTACCGCATACCAATATGCCGTTTTCGGCTTCTCCGCCGGTAATCGCCTTGCAGACTGCTTCCGCAATATCGGGGTAATCGACGCTGTTTTCGTCATAGCAGCCGAAATCCTTATATTCCGTCCCTCTTTCCGTTAAATGCTTTTTAATATGCTCCTTTAATTCAAAACCGCCGTGGTCGCTTCCTATAGCTATCATTTTATTTATCCTTATTCCTTTCCTTTTCCTCTGCTTCTCGTTCTGCCTGTGATTTTCTTAAATAAACAGGGGTAAGCTCAAAGCAGGTCTGCTGCTTTCCTTCTTCATACAGCCTTTTAGCCGGTGCCGCAAGCGCCGAGGCTCTGGGAGCATTGGCGCATGAGGGGGCAAAAACTGCCCTGTCCCCAAGAATTTCTAAAATTGTGTTCTTGTAAACCGGTACGCCGTCACCGAGAAAAACAATTTTTTTATCCTTTTTCAAAAGCTCCCTTAAAAGCTCGTCTATTCCCAAGGCTCTGGGTGCTTCAAGCTCTGCCGGCTCGCCGTTTTGCCATTCGTATATCGCATTATATACCTGTTCCCGTCTTGCGTCCATAATCGGTGAAATTATATGCTCGCAAAAGGGCAGATTATATGCCATGGCTGTAAGAGAGCTGATGCCTACTACCGGCTTGCCTGCCGCATGGGCAAGCCCTTTAACGGCAGATACACCTATTCTAAGGCCGGTAAAAGAACCCGGTCCGTTTGCGACAGCAATTAAATCAATATCGGAAATTTTCAGCTCCGCCTGCTTTAAAATGCTGTCAATTATCGGCATCAGGGTTTGGGAATGAGTTTTTTTGTTATTAACAATAACCTCACATACCAGCTTTTCTCCTTCGGTTATTGCCGCAGAAGCAACGCCGGCAGAGGTTTCTACCGATAAAATTTTCATAATTCAAATATCGTCCTTTATCCCTGTTAAAATGTTTTTTCAACCTCAATATATCTGAAGCTGTCGTGCTTTTCGTAATCCCTGCTTATGGTAATATCATATCTTTTTTCGGGAAGTATTTCCTTGATTTTGTCCGGCCACTCGATAACGGTTATTCCGTCGCCGTAAACATATTCCTCATAGCCTATTTCATACATTTCGTCACAGTCGTCTATTCTGTATACGTCAAAATGATAAACAGGTATATTCCCGTTATAGCAATTGACAATTGTAAAGGTGGGGCTGCTTATGGGGTCTTTTACCCCAAGAGCCTTTACAAGCCCCTGCACAAAGGCGGTTTTGCCGACACCCAAATCTCCGGTTAAGCACAGAACGTCCCCCGGCTTAAGCTCCTTTGCGATTGTCTTTGCAATATTTTCCGTTTCCTTAGGACTGTTAGATGAATATATCATATCAGAACAACCCCGAAATTCTGCCGTTTTCATCAACGTCAATATTTTCTGCGGCAGGCTTTTTAGGCAATCCCGGCATAACCATTATATCCCCTGTTTCCACAACTATAAATCCGGCACCGTTTGATACTCTTACCCTTGAAACGGTTACTTCAAAATTCTCCGGTCTGCCGAGAAGTGCGGGATTGTCCGAAAGAGAATACTGTGTTTTTGCCATACATATGGGCTTTTTGTCAAGCCCCAGCTCCTCAAGCTGCTTTATCTGCTTTTCCGCCTTGGTTGTGTAAACAGCACCCTTTCCGCCATATATTTTTTTGACTATAATATCGATTTTTTCTTTGATTGAAAGATTTACGTCATACAGCGGAGCATAGCCGGAGGGAGTTTTTTCGATTGCCGAAATTACCTTTTGGGCAAGATCCACACCGCCCTCACCGCCTTTTGCAAATACCTCCGAGAGCGAAACCTCAACGCCGTATTCGGCACAGGTGTCGATTACCGTTTGCAGCTCTGCGTCCGAATCGGTATCGAAGCGGTTTAGGGCAACAACAACAGGCACGTTGTAGGACTGCATATTTTCAATGTGCTTTTTCAGGTTAACTATACCCTTCCTCAGGGCTTCAACGTTTTCAGTCTTTAATTCGGTTTTGGGTATACCGCCGTTGTATTTTAAGGCTCTTACCGTTGCCACTATAACAACGGCATCGGGAGAAAGACCTGCAAAGCGGCATTTTATATCCATAAACTTTTCCGCACCGAGATCCGCACCGAAGCCTGCCTCGGTTATAACATAATCCGCCATTTTTAATGCCAGCTTTGTTGCGATTACGCTGTTGCAGCCGTGAGCAATGTTTGCAAAGGGACCGCCGTGTATAAAACAGGGAGTATTTGCAAGGGTTTGGACAAGATTGGGCTTTATTGCGTCCTTTAAAAGCGCAGCCATTGCGCCCTCTGCCTTAAGCTCTTTTGCAAAAACAGGCTTACCCGAACGGTTATAGCCGATAATAATTTCACCGAGTCTGTATTTTAAATCCTTCAGATCATCCGCAAGACACAGTATTGCCATTATTTCCGAAGCAACGGTTATCATAAAGCCGTCCTCTCTGGGAATACCGTTAACCTTTCCGCCCAAGGAAACAACCACGTTTCTCAAAGCTCTGTCATTCATATCGAGAACTCGTTTCCATACAATGTTTGTAACATCAATGTCAAGAGCGTTCCCTTGATGAATGTGATTGTCTATCATTGCCGACAAAAGATTGTTAGCGGCAGTAATGGCATGCATATCGCCGGTAAAGTGGAGGTTGATATCCTCCATGGGAACAACCTGACTGTAGCCTCCGCCGGCAGCACCGCCCTTGATTCCCATAACAGGGCCCAAGGAGGGCTCTCTCAGGGCGAGCAGACATTTTTTGCCTATAAGCGACATGGCATCACCTAAGCCTACCGTTGTAGTGGTTTTTCCCTCACCGGCAGGAGTGGGATTTATTGCCGTAACAAGAATAAGCCGCCCATCGGAATTTGTGCTCACTCTTTTTATAAGAGCTTCGGACATTTTTGCCTTGTATTTCCCGTAGTATTCTATTTCATCTTCCTTTATTCCGATTGATTCCGCAACCTCTTTTATAGGCTTCATATTTGCGGACTGTGCTATTTCGATATCTGATAACATATTGCTCCTCCTTTGTTTTTTGTGACTACGACCTTCATAGCCACAAGCACCGCTTACGGAAAAGGGCGTCAAGAGACCGTCCCTTGACACCCCGCCTTTATGTATTATTGCTTATTATGAAAGTAATTTCTGTCATCGCTGACCTTTTTCAGAAGCATTTCAAGACGGCGTTCAACATCGCCGAGAACATCGTCGGCATACTGGTCACTGTCGGTTCTGAGCTTTGTTGCCTGATTTGTTGCGTCCTCAAGCATAGCGTCAGCCTTTTCCTGTGCCTGTCTCATAATCTCGCTTTCATCAACCATTTGTATCATTTTTGCTTCTGCGGTTTTCAACATGGAATCGGCTCTGCTCTCTGCTTCATTAAGGATTTTCTGTCTTTCCTCCTTAACCCACTTTGCTTCCTTAACCTCGTCGGGATAAGAAAGGCGCATTTCCTGAATAAAATCAAGAATTTCTTCCTTATCGATGAGAATTTTTCCGCTTAATGGTACAACAGATGCCTTTTCAATACTTTCCTCCATTAAGTTAATGATTTCCATTATATCCATTTTTCCAGACTCCTTACATAATTTATTAAAATTTCTTAATAATTTTTTCCTTAATTAAAGCAGGGACGAAGCCGTCCAATTCACCGTGGTACTTTGCAACCTCTTTTACCATGCTTGATGATATGTAGGAATATTTACTGTCGGTCATCATAAAAACCGTTTCATATTCCGGATCAAGCGCTTTGTTTAAAAGCGCCATCTGAAATTCGTATTCAAAATCGGTAACGGTTCTTAAGCCCTTTATTATAACGCTTGCATTGTTCTGCTTTGCAAAGTCGACCAGCAGACCGCTGAAAACATCGCAGGATACGTTTTTAATATCGTCGGTAACAGAATCAATCATCTCTTTTCTTTCGTCTGCCGAAAATACCGGATTTTTGCTTGCGTTGTTCAGAACCCCTACAATTACCTTGTCATAAAGCCTTGACGCACGTCTGATAATATCCAGATGCCCGTTGGTAATAGGGTCAAAGCTGCCCGGATATACTGCCACTCTCATCCTTTGTCACCTCTTTGATAAACCGTAATATATGTTCTGCCGTATTTTCTCTGCTTGATTGTATCAAGCCCGTCAAAATCCCCATGCTCGTCGGTGCCGTCGCTTTCAAGAACAATTATTCCGCCCCCGGAAAGTATATCGCCTGACACTATAGCTGTAATAATGGGTTTTATATAGCCCTTGTTGTAGGGAGGGTCAAGAAAAATAATATCAAATTTTTCCTTTGTACTCTTAAGATATTGCTCTGCGGACTGACGGATAACCATAAGCCTGTCCTCAAAACGCAAAGCGGCGGTGTTTTTCTTAATCAGCTCAAGGGAACGCTTGTCTATGTCGCAGACTGCTGCCTCTGACGCACCCCGGCTTAAAGCCTCAAGGCTTAAGGCGCCGCTGCCGCCGAACAGGTCAAGAACCTTTGCCTCCGGTACAAAATTCTGAATAAGGTTGAATAAGGATTCCCGAACCCTGTCCGTTGTGGGACGGATATCCATGCCGTCAAATTCAAACAGCTTCTGACCGCGCCTTGTGCCGGATATGATTCTCAAAATGCCGTCACCCTCTCCGGTGAGACAGATTTCAAAAGCCGACAAATTCAAAGAATATTACCGCACTCGCCTGCCCGAATCGTTTTCTCACACATATATTACAATTCTATACTATATATTGTAACTTAAAAATCTCAAAAGGTCAACATTATTTACAAAAAAAATTTAAAAAAAATAAAAAAATATTGATTTGTATAATATAAAATGGTATTTTTGTTTAATATTGTATGATATTATGTACAAGTGCATTTTTATTTTTCATATATATTGAAAAAAAACTTACGATGTGATATAATATATCTGTTTTGAAATTATCATTTTATAACGGGAGACTGATTTATGAAGAGGATAATAAACATATTAATTGCGCTACTGCTGTCCTGTGTAACGGCTTCTGTGCCGGTGACGGCGGATAATAATACTGACGACATAGTTGTAAGCCTGCAGATTGACAATCCGATAATGGAGATAAACGGAGAGGAGACGGAAATAGATGCAGGCAGAGGAACTGCGCCGATTATAACGGACGGACGAACTCTTGTTCCCATAAGAGCCATTGTTGAAGCCTTTGACGGTACTGCGGAGTGGGAGGAGGATACCCGTTCGGTCTTGTTGCATATGGAGGACGATACCATAAGGCTTATTATAGACAGCAATGTTGCATACCTTAATAACGAGGCACAGCTGCTTGATACAGTGCCGACTGTTGTAAACGGACGCACAATGCTGCCCATACGTTTTGTGGCGGAGGGCTTTAATCTGGGTGTTGCTTGGGACAATGAAACCCGTACCGTTTCGGTTATAAGAAATTCCTTTGATTCGGAGGAATACCAAAATTTAATGAGCGTACTTCCCGCATATTCGGGAGAGCCGTTTATTGAGATTAATAACAATATGCCTCTTTTTAAGGATTATGAGATTATAGACGGTTCTTTTGAATATTACAGTACGCTTGACGAATTGGGCAGGTGTGACGTATGTATGGCTTCAATATCGGACGAGCTTATGCCTACAGAGGCAAGAGAGAGCATCAGCTCTGTAACTCCCACAGGCTGGCAGAATGCTGCCTATGATACCGTCGAGGGCAGATATCTGTATAACAGATGCCATCTGATAGGATATCAGCTGACCGGCGAGAATGCAAACAATAAAAATCTGATAACGGGAACAAGGTACTTAAATGTTGAGGGAATGCTCCCATTTGAAAATATGGTTGCCGATTACATAGAGGAAACGGGAAACAGCGTTATGTACCGTTCAACTCCGGTATTCAGCGGAGATAATCTTGTTGCGGACGGCGTACTTCTTGAGGGATATTCCATAGAGGATAACGGCAGCGGTGTTTCCTTCTGCGTGTATTGCTATAACGTTCAGCCGACTGTAATTATAGATTATGCAACCGGCGCAAACAGCCTTATGAGCGAAAACGCTGATTTTACTGAAAAAGTGACGGAGCAGCAGGGCAAAACCGCAGATAACTCGTCCGGTGCGGCAGTATATCGCACACCGTCCGGGAAAAAATATCATTTCGACCCGGATTGCGGAGGTAAAAACAGCTATGAGGTTACCTTTGAGCAGGCTGTCGGCGCAGGGCTTACGCCTTGTTCAAAATGTGTAAAATAAAAATTGTTAAATAATTTCTGCTCCTTAGAGGAGCGGAACGGAGGGTAAATATTATGATTGGTTATCTTGGCCCGGCAGGGACCTTTTCCTATGAGGCGGCACACAAATACCTGAAAGATAAAAAAGAGCAGCTGTGCGAAGTTTCTTCAATATATGCGCTTATAAAGGCTGTGGACAAGGGTGAAATAGCATCTGCCGTTGTACCTATAGAAAATTCTCTTGAGGGAAGTGTAAACACAACCCTTGACACGCTTGCCTTTGATTCCGAGCTGTATATATGCGGTGAGTATACTATGTATATAAGAGAAAATCTGATGGCGCTGCCGGGGGCAAGACCCGAAAGTATTAAAAGAATTATATCACATCCTCAGCCTATAGGGCAGTGTGCCGGAATGATAAATAAATTCTTTTCCGACGCAGTAATCGAATACACAAATTCGACTGCCGCCGCCGCAAAGCAGATAGAGGAAACAAAGGATATGACAACCGCAACAATCGGTCCTGCGGCTTGTGCCGGCTTGTACGGGCTTGAAATACTTATGCCGGAGTGCAATGACGAAAAGAATAATGCCACCAGATTTGTGGAGCTTAAAAAGCAGGAAAATACATCAGCCGACTGCGACAAATCCTCCTTTATCTTTACGGTAGACAATAAGCCAGGTGCGCTTTTTAAGGTAATTGAGGCAATTGCCGAGAACGGTGTCAATATGCTTAAAATTGAATCAAGACCGGAAAAAAAGGAGCTTGGCAGATACATATTTTTTATAGATACCGACGGGAATATCAGAGATGAAAATTTAAAGAGAGCCTGGGAGATGATAAAAGAGACCGCATATAAATGCAAATTTCTCGGCTCATACCGAAAAGGATAGAATAAGCCGGAAAAATTTTGGCTTATCTTGTATTATCTACGATTGTGATGATGAAAAGGAGTGTAACAATGATAATAAATCTTACAAAGGCTATATTACATATATTGGATGCAAATTCGGGTGTGACTGTGTTTTCCCAGAAGGAGCTTGACCTTGAGGAGGGAAACATACTTTCATATATTTGCGAGCATATAGATAAGGTATGCGATGACCCGGGTATGAGAACAGGAACCTTTAAGGAAAACAGCGGCTTTTTATACAAGCTCAGAGAATATAAGAATGGTGAAGCGGATTTTGCGGCATTTTCGGAATTTATAGCCCACAGACTTTATGAGCTTATAGGGGAGTCGGACAGCATTACCTCCTCAGATGTAGTAATATGTGAATGTGTAATGGGGGAAAGACCGAGTATTGCAATTATGAAGTGCGATAATAAGCCGGGCTTTGTGCATCAGGTTGTACAGCAGGACGGAATGGTCAGAAATGAAATAATCAACCATTATGCAATAATGCCCACAACAGCCCAGCGCTTTACCGACTATGCGTTTATTGACCTTGAGGATTTTTCCATAAAATATAAGCCGAAAAGGATAAGCATTGACGGCGAAAAATTAGATATGCTGGCGGACGGTCTTTTTGAATGTGATTTTGACTATTCCACAAAGGAAGCCTTTAATTCCATGACAAAGCTGGCAAAAAAAATCACAGAGGAATTTGCCGGGAATGAAATAGATACAGAAGCAAAAATAAAGCAGTATGTGAAGGATACAGCCGTTGCAACGGAAAATATTGCAGTTAACGAGGTTGCCGAGGCTGTGTTTACAACGTCACCGTCGGCAAGAGAGGAATTTGTTCAAAAGGCAAAAGAGGCAGAAATTCCCGAAAACATTCCTATGAATCCCTATGTTACAAAAAGAGTAAATAAGAATATTAAAATTGTGACCGATACGGGAATAGAAATATCATTCCCCGCCGAATATTACAAGGACGAGGAGAATATTTTTATTATGAATAATGATGACGGAACAATATCCATACAGATTAACAATGTGGGGCAGATTATAAACAAGTAAAAGGAAACAGACAAGCCCGAAAAGGCTTGTCTGCAATCTTAACCGCTCCGATAAAGGACGGATTTTTCCGGATTATATATCATAAATAATATGTACGCCGGTTGTGGCAGCAGAACCCTATGAGGACTGAGCCTTGTGCCTGTTTACTATGCTCTGTGCTTTTCAAAGCATTCGCTGCAATAAACCGGCTTATCGTTTCTTGGCATAAACGGAACCTTATCCACCTTGCCACAGTCTGCGCAGACAATTTCAAACATTTCCTTTGATTGTCTTAAGCTGTTTTTTCTGGCAATTCTGCAGTCCTTACAGCGGATCGGCTCATTTTGAAATCCCTTTTCTGCATAAAATTCTTGTTCCCCGGCAGTAAAAATGAATTCATTGCCGCAATCCTTACAGGTTAAAGTTTTGTCTTCGTACATTTTGTTTTTCCCTCTCTTTAAATTAGTAAAAATATTTTCCTGTCCGGATCGGGTTTGCACCGGTATAATACAGAAGTATTGCTTTACTTTTAAGCTACTCGGACAGATGTTTACGCTTTAAGGCTCAAAATCAAAAACCGCCTCAAGCTTTTTTCTTATACGCTGAATTGCATTGTCAACTGCCTTTACATCTCTTTTAAGCCTTTCGGAAATATCCTTGTAGGATAACCCGTCAATGCAGCATGCAAGCACCTTTAGCTCAAAGGGACTTAAAAGGCCTTGTATCTTTTTCGTGTAGCTGTAACAGGCTTCCTTGCTTATTACAAGCGTTTCGGGGTCGGTGCTGTCGGATGCCGTCAGAACATCGGCAAGATATGTGTCACTCTCATCCGATACAACGCTGTTGAGCGAAACCGAGGAATTGAGCGGAATGTGCTTTTGTCTTGCAGATAGTTTTATAAGCGAAATGATTCTTCTGGTAATACAAAGCCCGGCAAAGGATTTAAAGTGATTTTTTTCGGGGTTATAATCAAGAACCGCATTATAAAGACCTATCATACCCTCCTGGACAATATCCTCTCTGTCAAAGCCCACCGCATAGTATTTTGACGCAACAGCATTTACCGTATTGCGGTAACGAAGGATAATGCTCTCCATAGCATATGAGTCACCTGCCTGAGCCTTTTCTACAAGCTGTTCATCGGAAAGATTGTCTACAGTATTATATGTAAGCATTCCCATTACTCCTCCATTGCAAACAACGTAGATTTATTTTATCACACAATATTCCCTTTGTCAAGGAAAATTTAGATAATTTTAACAATTATTTTTATGGGGAATTTCTATAATTATAAAAATTTGACAATTAATAGTTGATTTTATTGTATAATAAAGAAATATGTCGATATAAGATAAAATATCTGTAGCTTATTCTCTTTACATAAATAAAAATTTGTGCTAAAATAGATATATAATGCTCACTGGTCATTATATAAATCTTGGAAAAAATTTCGGAATAATTTAAGCGGAGAGAAAAGATGTACAATAATCCTGATAAAAAAGCCATAAGTGTAACAGGAACGATAACAGAAATAATATTTACAAATGAAGAAAACGGTTATACGGTTTGTGAGATACATAATAAAGATGAAGGAGATTTTACGGCTACGGGATATATGCCGTATATTAATGAGGGTGAGAATATTGAAATGAACGGAAGCTGGGTTGTTCATCCCGAATACGGAGAGCAGTTTTCGGTGGTTGACTATAAAACCGTTCTTCCCTCAGACAAAACCGCAATTCTGCAGTATTTATCCTCCGGGATAATTCCGGGTATACGTGAGGCTACCGCAAAAAAAATTGTTGACGCTTTCGGGGAGGACGTTTTCAATATATTACTGACCTGCCCGGAAAAGCTTGGCGAAATAAAAGGAATATCCAAAGCGAAGGCGATAGGCTTCGGAGAAGAATTTCAAAGGCTGCAATCCGTTACCGAGATAGTTCTGTTTTTGCAGCAGTTCAATATATCCGCCAAAGCGGCGGCTGTCGTTCACCGTACCTTCGGCGCGGACGCGGTTGCAAAGATAAAGCAGAATCCCTATATATTATGCAATAACATTGACGGAATAACCTTTAAGACCTCAGATAATATTGCTCACATACTCGGGCTGCCGAAAAATTCTCCCGAAAGAATAGGTGCCTTTATAAAATACACCCTTATGAGCGCCGCCTACACCTCCGGTCATACTTATCTTCCGAAGGAGGTACTTATTGAGCATATAGTGGGAAATCTTGAGGTTACGTATAACGAGGCGGATAACGCTCTTACCTCTCTTGCAATGGAAAAGGATTTATTTATAGATACGGTAAACGGTGTTTCCGCCTGCTATCTTATGAGTTTGCTTACAGCAGAGCTGTATGTGGCAAGAAGAATATGCTCTCTTGCATCGGCAGACCAGAAGCATACAATGTCGGTTGATGATGCACGGAGGAGCATCAATGAAATAGCGGCAGAGGAAGGAATTATCCTTGCCGAGGAGCAGTGCAATGCCGTACTTTCAGCCGTTACCGACGGCTGTATAGTTATTACCGGCGGTCCGGGAACGGGTAAAACTACCACCCTGAATACAATAATAAAAATGATGAAGCGGCTCAAGCTGAAATTGGCTCTTACTGCGCCTACGGGAAGGGCGGCAAAAAGATTGACCGAGGTGTCGGGTGTTGAGGCAAAAACCATACACCGTCTGCTGGGAGTGGTTAAAAATGAAGGGGAATACGCAGTTGTATTTTCAAAAAATGAGGAAAATCCTCTTTCGGCTGATGTTGTTATCATAGATGAAATGAGTATGCTGGACATTAATCTTATGAGCGCTCTTTTAAGAGCCGTCAAGCCGGGGGCAAAGCTGATAATGGTGGGCGACTGTGACCAGCTTCCGTCTGTGGGACCGGGGAATGTGCTGAGAGATATAATCAATTCGGGAACGATACCCGTTATTCGCCTTGAGCATATTTTCCGTCAGGCAAAGGAAAGTATGATTGTTGTGAATGCCCATAGAATTAATAAGGGGGAAATGCCTGTTTTTCAAAATGATAATTCCAATTTCTTTTTTATGCGTAGAGCAACACCGACATATGTTTCCTCGACTATAGCAGAGCTGTATAAAAGCAGGCTCCCTCAGACCTATAATATTAATCCTATAAATTCCATTCAGGTGCTTTCTCCGTCCAAAAAGGGAATTGCGGGAGTGATGGCGCTGAATGCGGTACTGCAGCAGGAAATCAATCCTCCCGACTATATGAAAAATGAATATGTAAGAGGAAATACCGTTTTCAGAGTCGGGGACAAGGTTATGCAGATAAAAAACAACTATGATATTGAATGGACAAAGGACAACGGTGAGGAGGGAATGGGAATTTTCAACGGAGATATCGGCATAATACAAAAGATATCTTCAATGGATAAAAAGCTGTATATTGTTTTTGATGACGACAAAAATGTTGAATATGATTTTGCAAATATTGACGAGCTTGAGCTTGCATATGCAATTACCGTCCATAAAAGCCAGGGTAATGAATTTCCCTTTGTAATTATCCCTGCCTGCTCCTTCAGTCCCTTTTTGATGTACAGAAACCTACTGTATACCGCTATTACAAGGGCAAAGCAGATGGTAATACTTGTGGGTACCGATGAAAGCGTTATTAAAATGATAAAAAACAATACCAAGGCAAACAGATATTCCGGACTTTTGGAGAGGCTTTTGAATATCAACAAGCTGCTCAATGATAACAAAAATCCTTTTTAAGTTTTTATAAAAAGCACAGAGGGCGTAAATTAATTGCGCCCTCTGTAATACTCTTTATTTTTAAATTTAGGGCACCTCTAAAAATTCATGTTATGTGAGAGTGATGTAGATTTATGTTGAATTTTTATGCAAAAAAATGCAGTAATACTCGCGTATTTCAAGGTTTTTTGCATAAAAATACAGCGTGAAGATGCAGTGCTATCATATGGCAGGAATTTTTAGAGGTGCCCTTTAATAACAATAAAGCTCTGCTTATATATTAAGCATATGAAGCAGCTGCTTAAGCTATATCTCCGAAAGCATTTTCATCAGTATTTCTTTAACCGTTTCGGGGCTTGCGCTTTTTTCGGACCGCCGTATAACTTGCCCCATAAAGAAGCCGAACAGCTGTGTTTTGCCCGCCTTATAGGCTTTTACGTTGTCGGAGTTTTCGCTTAATATCTGCTTTGCAAGCTCTGTCAGCTCATCGGTATTATCCTCTGTAAATAGGTTGTTTTCCGCCGCTATATCCTCCGGATTTCCGCCCGAGGTAAACATTATTGCAAAAATTTCCTTTGCGGCATTTTTTGTTATCCTTTTTTCACTGCACATTTTAATCAGTGCGGCAAGCATTTGGGGAGTAAATTTAAGCTGTGAAATGGTTTTCCCACTGCTGTTTAAATGTCTGTTAAGCTCACCGAGCATCATATTTGCCAAGCCCCTGTAATCGGAAAAACACTCAGCCGCCTCATCATAAAAATCGGAAAATTCTTTGTTTTTTACAATAAGAGCAGCCTCCTCGGAGGGCAGTCCGAAATCATTAACATATCTTAAAAATCTCTCCCCGGGCATTTGGGGCAGGGTTTTTCTGATTTCCTCTATATCCTCCTGCGAAATATATATCTGAGGCAGGTCAGGCTCGGGGAAATAGCGGTAATCACGGGAATCCTCCTTTGAACGCATTACAAAGGTTTTTCCCGTTGCTTCATCAAAGCGGCGAGTTTCCTGTATTACGGTTGCTCCCGATTCAAGAAGCTCCGATTGCCGTTGTGCTTCATATGCAATTGCTCTCGACACAGATTTTAATGAATTAAGATTTTTAATTTCCGCTCTTGTGCCGAAACGCCTCGACCCCTCAGGCATAACCGAAATATTTACATCAACTCTGAGCGAGCCTTCTTCAAGACGTGCGTTGCATACTCCGGCATATTTAAGACGAAGGCACACCTCTTCAATAAAGCCGCAAACCTCATCCGCTGTTCTGAAATCCGCTTCTGTAACTATTTCAATCAGCGGTACGCCGCATCTGTTAAAATCAATTAAGGTAACGCCATTATTTTCGTCATGTATCAGCTTTCCTGCGTCCTCCTCTATGTGTATTCTGTTTATGCGAATTTTCTTTCCTGCCGTTGTTACAAAGCCGTCATAACAAACAGGCTTTTCCTGCTGAGTAATCTGATAAGCCTTGGGCAGGTCGGGATAGAAGTAGTTTTTTCTGTCAAAGGAGGACAGCTTGTTAATTTTACAGTCTAAGCATAAGCCTGCCTTTACCGCAAGGGTAACAGCGTTTTTGTTAAGAACCGGCAAAGCACCGGGCATACCCGAACAGACAGGGCATACTCTTGTGTTGGGTTCTCCGCCAAAGGCATTTTTACATCTGCAAAATACCTTTGATTCGGTTAAAAGCTCTGCATGAATTTCAAGACCTATCACTGAAGTATATTTCATATTAATCCTTTCAAAGCGCTAACATTTACTGCCGAAATTTTTGCAGCTCACTGTTTTTTAATTTCTATTTTGTTTATTTTCAAAAGTCCCTCAGGGTATACAACCTTAAGGTCGGCATCGGTAAATGCAAGAGAAACATCTCTGTAGACAACGCAGGCTTTGCCCTTTGTTCCGTTAACAGTCATGGTTGCCGCGCTTATATTATTAATCATTAAGCTGATAACCATTTGAGAAATATCAGGCTCGTCAGACGAATACTCAATACAGAACAGACATTTCCCCGTACTGTCCAAATGCAGCTTTATATCGGTGTCATTGGTAATGTCGGTAAATTCTGCCGCCGTTTTAAGAGCTTCAAGATTCTCTGCAAGAGATTTTTCAAGCTTTCCGCCAAATTTCACAAAGCGTTCAAGCGCATGGGATTTGGCAAGATACGAAAGAATATTTACCGCATTTCTTTGCAGCTGCGCCCGTGTTATTTCACCCTTTTCAAGAGCCTCGGCAAGATTATCCTTGTGTGTCAGAGCGTCAGCTGTGGGCATATAAACATCGTTTTGAGCCTCAACAAGATTTTTAAGATTGATTGTTTCCGACTGCTCAACAGACAGTCTTGGCCACCAATCGGTAACAACGAAGCCCTTATATCCCCATTCGTTTCGTAAAATCACTGTGTTCAGCTCATAATTATTAGCACTCCAGTGACCGTTTATCGGATTATAGGAGGTCATCAGCGATGCAGCGCCGCCTTCCTTTACCGCATATTCAAAGCCCTTTAGATATATTTCTCTCGCAGCACGTTCAGACATTACGGAATCAACATCTCTCCTGTGAAATTCCTGAGAATTTGCCGCAAAATGCTTGACGGTTGCCGAATTTCCGTAAGCTGCCATACCTCTTATAAGTGCAGCGGCAATTTTGCCTGTCAAATACGGGTCTTCCGAAAAATACTCAAAATTTCTGCCGTTAAGGGGTACTCTGTGTATATTTATTCCGGGGCCGAGAAGTGAATCGATTCTGTGCGTACACAGCTCAATGCTGACATTTTCATACAGCTCCTCTGCAAGAGCCGTATCCCATGTGCAGGCAATTGCCGTACCGTTCGGCAGACTTGTTGCATGCTCTCCGCTGTCCATTCTTATTCCCGACGGGCCGTCATGCAATGCGGCTAAGGGGATACCATAGCCTGCAAGGCTCTCTGTAACACCGCCGACTGCGCCTGCGCTTCCGGCTCTTACCTTTGGCGAACACATTCCCTCTCCTCTTACCAAGCACATCAGATCGGTATCGGAAAGCTGTCCGACAAACTCTGCCATTGTACTTTTGCCCGACTTAACATCTGCCAGCTTAATTCCCTTGTTGCCGGTAAAGGGTATTTCCTCGGGAAGCTCAGCCTTTATTCTCTCATCATAATTTACAGTTCTCTTTGATGCTTTTTTATATGTAACCTCATATCCGCCGTCAAGCGCCTTGGGATGCATTATTTCAAAATCTCTTTCGGGTGCCATTGCTTCGGTGAATTTTTCTGTAACCGTAAGGGTATTGACACTATATGTATATACCTTTTCGGCGCATCTGACGCAGCCGCCCAGATAAATATTATATTCTCCCACCTCAAGCACATAGCAGGACTTATTACCGGTAATACCGCTGTCATCATATGCCGCCATTTGTGAAATGTTAAACTCTATATGAATATTTTCGGTTTCACCGGGCAAAAGAAGCTTTGTTTTTGCAAAAGCGCAAAGCTCTCTCTTGCTTTTTCCGAGTAAACCCTGGGGAGCTTCAAAATAAACCTCAACAATTTCCCTGCCGCTGTAAGAGCCGATATTTTTTACGCTCACATCTATTGAAATTTTGCCGTTTTTATCCTCCGCCTTTAACAGCTTTCTTTCAAAATCCGTATATGAAAGACCGTAGCCGAAGGGATAGAGAACATCTTGGGGAGCAAAGGTTTCAAAATACCTGTAGCCTACATATATGTCCTCCTCGTAAATGTTACAATCCTCATTTCCGAAATTTTTCACACCCGGATAGCATGAAATATCCTTTGCAATGGTATCGGTCAGCTTTCCGTTTGGTGTAATATCTCCCGACAATAAATCGGCAACGGCATTTCCGCCCTGCTGACCTCCCTGCCAGATATACATAACAGTCTTAATATCGTATTTTTCTACCCATTTCATATCAATGATATTTCCGGTATTAAGCAAAACTGCCGTTTTTTCAAAATGACGGCTTACAATATCAAGCAGTGCTTCTTCTTCATCGGTCAGATACCAGCTGCCCTTATCGGCGCTGTTATCCTTATCCTCACCGGCAGTTCGTCCCAAAACAATAACTGCAATGTCGGATTTTTCCCTTGCCTTAATTACCGTCTGCTCGTCAGGTACCATTTCTTTCTGACACCAAGGCTCCTGCGCCCAACCGGGGCCTTCATCAAAGGGATTTTTTTCAATCCATTTTTTATATATCTCAACCAACTCTTTATTTAAGGTAAGCTTGGGATTGTTTTCTATTCCTTCAAGAATGTTAACCACCTTATCTACTCTTACCAATCCGCCCGACCCGGTACCGCTTTTATTGTAATCAATCTGAGTGCGCCCGAACAGGGATATGGTTTCTTCCTTCTTTATCGGAAGAATCCTGTTTTCATTCTTTAAAAGAACACAGCCGTCGGCCGCCGCCTTTTGAGCAATGCACTTTAAGGGCTCATAGGGCTTTTCTTCAAGCTCTTGCCATTCAATCAATTTCTTCATACTTTGTTCACTCCCGTAAATTTAATTTTTATAGTATTTATATTAAAGTCTTTTCGGTAACAGTATATCATATTTTCTTTGATATTTAAAGTCTTTTGAGAAAAAAAGTTAAAAAGAGCAGCAAAAAAACGGCTGCAATCACAGCCGTTTTAATGTTCCGATATTAATTAATATACTCGTCTTGCACCAACATAGGTAGAATATCCGCAGATTGTTGACAACGGAATATAGCAAACCGATTTACCCGGTCTGGGTGAATGAATAACCTGCCCGTTTCCTGCGTAGATACCTACGTGTGAAATACCGCTGCCCTTTGAGAAGAATACCAAATCACCCGCCTGTAAATTGCTCTTGGATACCGCAACACCGTTGCTGTACTGAGCTCTTGATGTACGGTTTACCGAAATTCCCACCTGCTTGCAGGCATACTGTACAAGACCCGAACAGTCAAAGCCTGACGGAGAAGAACCACCGTAAACGTATTTAACACCAATATATTTTGCGGCTGCATTTACAATTGACTGACCCTTTGAGCTTGGCGCGGGGTTTGAATTGCTTTCCGACTTGGTAACGGTTGTTGTTTTCTTGGCTGTTGATGAAGAAGCGGCAGCTGTGGTTTTCTTTGTGCTGCTTGCAGTATTCTGTGCAGCCTTTGCCTGACGGGCTTTTATCATAGCGTCATAGGCATCCTTGGTCATTACATATTCGGACTTTACATATCCCGTTATTCTGTAGGGGCCGTAAGCAATCTTTGTCCATTCAGAGCCCTGGCTTACCACAAGACACTTATCTCCGTCCGCAAAGGTATTTATTACATTTGCATTTTCGGATGGCATCTGACGACAGTTTACATATGCGCCCGAAACAACAAACACACCGTCATCGGATATTGCGTTTATACGCTCAACACGATTTTCCGCAACCTTATCCCTTGCAACCATCTCGCCGATATCAACGTATTTTGACATTACATAGCCTGTGCTGTAGTTGTTGCCGTAATAAACCTTCATCCACTCGTCGTTAACACGATTGAGAACTATGATACAGTCACCGTCGGCAATCTGGTCAATAACAAGCGTATCCTCTGTTCCGGCACCGCTTCTTACATTAAGAGAGCCGCCCTCAACATTTACAACGCCCGATTCATACATAACGCTTTCAAGAAGAATCTGCCTTGCCTCCTCATATGAGGTTGAGATATATTCCTTTAAAACGTAACCGACTCCACCCTCGTCACCGTAAGGAATAGTGTACCATTCTTCCGATTCGCCTATAATATCAATCATCTGACCGTATGTAAGACTTTCAAGAATTTCGGATTCAAGACTTTCCGCAGCTCTGACATTAAGACCTCCGGTTGTTGTTATTACATATCCCGTAATAGGCTCAAAGGGCTTCATCTGCTCAAGCTTGCTGTCGGTATATCCGATATCAACCGCACTTGCGTTGATAAACTCAACATTGTCCTTTCTGGTCTGAATTTCTTCGGCTGTCAATTCGGCAGCTTCCTGTGACGGTTCACCGTCAATATAAACAACATCTGATTCTTCATTGCCGTCGGAATCCGAAACGGCAAGAATATCCTCATACTTTTCATCAATTTTATCGGCATTGGCGGAAGAAATCTCCGCAGCCTGAGATACAGCCAATGAACTGATTAAAACAACCGCCAGAAATGCTGCTATTGTATGTTTAAAATTGTGCATTTTCGTAATCTCCTCTTATGTTACTTAAATATTACATAACTATTATACAACACAATTCTTCATTTGTCAAACTTTTTTAATAGGTTTTTTTGCTTTTTGTAATATTTTTGTAATTGCAAACCCTACAAAACCGCATAAAACCTTGTTTTTTTAAATATGAACATTTTTTAAACTTTTAGAATACCGTAATTTTGCCGCCCTTTAAAATTGTTAACAAAATTTACTTTTGTAACAATTTTTTAAAAATTTACCCTTTTTTCGACTGTATATTATGTTATTCCGCAATTTTGGATTTTGTACACAAAAAATCCATTCATTAAAAACCCCCATAAAATATTTTGCGGCTATTGACATTGATACCGTTCGGAGTTACAATATATGTACAGTAGAAGGCTTTTGCGTAATACGCAGGTATCGGTCGGAAAGGTCGGTTACGTGAAACATCACTTTAGGATGATATGAATTTAATTTTGTAAAAAGGAGCTAAGGAATATAAATATGAAACAATTTTTTAAAAAATCACAAATTGTATTGCTTTTGACGGTATTTTTATTAAATTTGTCGGTAAGTGCGACTGCCGGAGAGGCTGCGGAGCCGAGGGAGGTATTAAAACAAACTGCCGAACAGGTATATAACAGCACTCCAAAGCCGCAAAACGGCTCTGTGGGAGGGGAATGGGCGGTTATAGGACTTGCCGGAAGTGATACGGATATACCCGATGAATATTTTGGAGATTATTACAAGCGTCTGTGTGATTACGTCATATCCTGCGATGGTATACTCCACTCGAAAAAATATACTGAATACTCAAGAACCGTTCTTGCTCTTGCGGCAATCGGGAAGAATCCCTCGAACATAGGTGGGTATAATCTTGTTCTTCCGCTTACGGATTTTGAAAAGACCTCATGGCAGGGGATAAACGGTACGGCATGGGCGCTGATCGCTCTCGATTCCGTTGAAGGTAAATTATCGGAAAAGGATAATACAGCTTTGTCTGAGGTTAAGGATATGTACATAAATGAGCTTCTGTCCTTACAGCTTACTGACGGAGGGTTCAGCCTTGTTCCGACAGATGAAAGTGCCGATGCGGATATTACCGCCATGGTGCTGACAGCTCTTGCGCCCTACAGAGATAAAGAAAATGTTAAAGAGACAATCGACAGCGCACTTATGTGTCTTTCAAAAATTCAAGGTGAGAGCGGCGGCTTTGTGGGTGACGGCGGAGAAACCTGCGAAAGTGCCGCTCAGGTACTTACAGCAATGTCCTCGCTTGGTATTACGCAAGAGGACGAACGCTTTGTGAAGAACGGAAATACGGTATATGATGCGCTTTTGTCCTTTTACGATAATAACGGCGGCTTTTATCATCTTAAGGGCGATACGGGCATTAACGCCATGGCAACAGAACAGGCATTATGTGCCCTTGCAATGTATAACCGATTTTTAAAGGGTGACAAGGGAATTTTTTCGGGTGCGGAGCAATTTGATATTGCCGAAAATAATGATAATTACAGCTTTGGCCTGCCGGGGAAAAATCCTGCCGTAAAAAAGAGAGATATAATATATGAAGAAAAAAGCTTTTCGGATATTGCGGAATCAGATAACAGGACAGCAATTGAAGAGCTTGCAAAAAGGGGTATTATATCGGGTAAAACAAAAGACCTTTTCGATCCTGACGCAAGTATGACCAGAGCTGAATTTGCCGCAATTTCGGTAAGAGCTCTCGGCATTGATGAAATAAAACGGGACAGCTTTTCCGATGTGACCGCCTCCGATTGGTATTACGGCTATATCGGTGCGGCTGCGGAATATAATATAATAAACGGCATTTCCGAAACAGAGTTTAATCCCCTCGGAACAATAACAAGGGAGGAAGCCTTAACAATGCTTTCAAGAGCCGCCCTACTTTGCGGCTGTGAGGAAATTACACAGACCTCTGAGGCACGAGATATTTTGTCTGTATTTTTCGACTATGTTAAAATTTCTTCATGGGCGCAACTCCCCTGTGCAATGTGCGTAAAATACGGTATATTTGATGACAGCGCAGAGGAAATCAAGCCTAAACAAATCGTCACAAGAGCCGAAATCGCACAAATGCTTTATAACCTGCAAAAGGTGGCAGAGCTGTTCTGATAAGCGGTCGGCAAGTGCAAAAGGTTTGCGTATGCTACGGCAAAGCCGGGACTTACTCTTTGTTCTGTCCGGAATAGAAAAAAGTGTGTGTTAAAGCGCGAAGATGCAAGGCAGTGTCGGCAATAAGTTTTTTGTGCAGCTTTAAGGTGCTGTAAATGAGTATTTTTAAAATGCTCGTTTGCCGCACTTTTTTATTACCGCAACAATTTGTACATTAAACAAAGCCGTAAAACAAATATTTTATAATAAAAAACGAAAATAGAAAAAAGTCCTTGACTTTACCACGACAGTGTGATAACATAATGAAGTAATAAAGCGAAAAAGCGGCAGCGATTCGATTTGACCGCTTTACAGAGTCCGAAGGGAGAAAAGGTTATGAAAGGCTTTCATTCAGAGGAAATGGAGAAGTTTTACAAAGCGATTTTATCGTTAAGGGATACAGAGGAATGCGGCAGATTTTTTGAGGATATATGCACGGTAAAGGAGCTTAAGGATATTGCCCAGAGGCTGGAGGTTGCAAAAATGCTCAGAGCAGGGAAAAGCTATCAGACCGTTTCGGCGGAAATTGGGGCAAGTACGGCAACGATAAGCCGTGTAAACAGGTGTCTTGTATATGGAACGGGAGGCTATGCAACCGTTCTTGAAAGGCTTGATGATTCGGAGGAAGATAAATGAAATTGGATTTAAGCGTAGTAAAAAATGATGAACGGGCGATTTTCGGACTTCGTTCGTTATATGAGGGATATGGATATTCCAGATATAAAATGAGTAAGTTTGAGGAATATGACCTGTATGTGCGGAACAAGGATTTTCTCGTATCGGATAATATTATCACCTTTACCGATACCGACGGAAAGCTGATGGCACTGAAGCCGGACGTTACTCTTTCAATCATTAAAAACAGCCGGGATAATACCGAAAGCGTCAGTAAGGTTTATTATAATGAGAATGTATACAGAGTATCAAAGGGTACACATTCTTTTAAGGAAATAATGCAGGTTGGGCTTGAATGTATAGGAAATATTGACGAATACTGCATTTATGAGGTTCTTATGCTGGCGGCTGAAAGCCTTAAGAGCATATCGGAGGATTTTGTGCTTGATATTTCACATATGGGAATAGTTTCGGCGGTAATCGATTCTATGCAGATAAGCGACAGTGCAAAGGACGAGCTGATAAAGTGCATAGGAGAGAAAAACATACACGGTATACTTAAGATTTGTGAGGAGGAGGGCGCTGACGGCAGCAAATTAAAAAGGCTTGTTTCCGCCTACGGATCGCCCGATAAGGTTATACCCGTTATCAAGGAAATTACCGGAGAGGAAAGCAAACAAACAGTAGAGGAGCTTATTAATATAACCTCTGCTCTTGAGAAAAACGGCTTTGGGGATAGAATAAAAATCGACTTTTCGGTTATAAATGATATGAGCTACTATAACGGCTTTGTATTTAAGGGCTTTGTAAAGGATATTGCATCGGGAATCTTGTCGGGAGGTCAGTATGACAAGCTGATGAAAAAAATGGGCAGAAAATCGGGTGCAATCGGCTTTGCGGTATACCTTGATATGCTTGAACGTCTTAACGACTCTGAAAAGCCGTATGATGTTGATACGGTAATTCTATATGATGAGAACGCAGGGCTTTGTGAAATCAATGAGGCGGTAAAGCTGTTTGCCTCAAACGGAAAAAGTGTGACTGTGCAAAGGGAGAAACCGTCAAGAATAAAGTACAAGCAGCTTGTCAGATTGCAGGAGAGAGGGGTTGAAATTATTGAAAACAATGCTTAATATAGCACTGCCCAAGGGAAGACTCGGAGAAAAGGTTTATTCAATGTTTGAGGCGGCCGGTTATGAATGTCCCTCAATTAAGGAAAACAACAGAAAGCTTATATTTGAAAATCCCGAAAAAGCCGTCAGATACTTTTGGGTCAAGCCGTCCGACGTTGCGATTTACGTTGAGCATGGAGCCGCAGATATTGGAATTGCTGGAAAGGATATTCTTCTTGAATATGAGCCTGATGTATATGAGTTGCTTGACCTTGATATCGGAAAATGCAGAATGGCTGTAGCGGCAAAAAAGGATTTCAGAGATAATGCCCGTACAACGCTGAGGGTTGCAACCAAATTTACAAATATCACAAAAAATTATTATGCCTCAAAGGGCAGAGATATTGATATAATCCACTTAAACGGCTCAATAGAGCTTGCGCCGATACTCGGACTTTCAGACGTTATTGTTGATATAGTTGAAACGGGAACAACCTTAAAGGAAAACAATCTTGAGGTGGTGGAAAGCATTGTTCCCATAAGCGCAAGGCTTATTGCGAATAAGGCAGGCTTCAAATTTAAAAGCGAGCATATTGAAGAAATAGCGGAAAGGCTTGCCCTTCAGACGGAGGTAGGAAAATGATAAGGATATTAAAATACGGTGAGGTTGAAAACAAGGATATTTTTGCGCGCGGAGTGCCCGAAACAAATGTTGAGGACATTGTTGCCGACATAATATATGATGTAAGAAAGAACGGTGACTCTGCTCTTTTTAAATACTGTGAAAAGTTTGATAAGGCAAGGCTTGACAGCCTTGCGGTAACTGAGGAGGAAATTTGTGAGGCTGTAAATTCGGTTGAGCCGGAATTTCTTGAAATACTGAAAAAAGCGGCGGCGAATATAAGAAAATTCCATGAAAAGCAAGTAAGAAGCAGCTTTATTATTAATGATGAAAACGGGATTGTAACGGGACAGAAGATTATACCTGTGGACAGAGCAGGGCTTTATGTTCCGGGAGGAACGGCGGCGTATCCGTCAACGGTTCTTATGGATTCCATACCGGCAAAAATTGCCGGTTGCCGGGAGGTTATAATGGTAACACCGCCCAACAGCGAGGGAAAGGTGAATCCGGTTATTCTGGCGGCGGCATATGTTGCCGGCGTGGATAAAATTTTCAAGGTGGGTGGCGCTCAGGCAGTTGCGGCACTTGCTTACGGAACAGAGAGTATTCCGAAGGTTGATAAAATAGTAG
>Ga0256406_1000311_pt1 | contig 92236 bp, 66 predicted proteins | sample RumenRJG_03DNA_FD_185986 | JGI IMG/M metagenome (GOLD analysis project Ga0256406, IMG submission 185986) | Bovine rumen microbial communities from Lethbridge, Alberta, Canada - RJG_03 | ecosystem: Host-associated > Mammals > Digestive system > Stomach > Rumen | place: Canada: Alberta | collected...
GACCTCCTGAACCGAGTCTGTTTGATTAGAGGGGACTTACTTTTTGAAAGAATAAGCCCGAAGTCCAAATTTACAGGGCTTCGGGTTGGATGTTTTTGCCATTTTGAGTTTTAGCGGACAGCAATATTTTTATTTAGCAACAATGGTCACAAAAACTTATTCAGTTCTTCGACAAGCTGGAACACTGTGGTCGTAGATTCTTCTTTGGCTGGATTCCCATGCGACATCTCCTTGAAGATTTCCTTGGCTCTTGTTTTTGCACCTTGCTGTAAGGGAAGAAGACGAATGTAGAGCGCAGCCACATGTCCCGATTTCTTGGTGTATGTCTCACCCAGTATCTTGCTCAGCATCTTGTTCATCTGTATGCGAGTAAAGCAGCCTTTGTATTTCTTGAAGTGAAGCAGAAACCAGTATTCAAAGGCCTGGTTGCTGTAGGCTACATGGAAATTCTCTTTTAAAGCCAATGCAATCGCATCATTGAATGTCTTGTCCGGATTGTCATCTTTGTCGAATACCACCCAACTTTGGTCATACGTGCGTCCTCTCTTTTTATGGTTATCCCTGATGCTTATTGCCTTTTTCACAAGAGATAGGCAACTCATGCCCTCTCCAATTACCTGTATACTGGCCGATGTCAGTCGAAATGATGTGAAATAGTCAGGCTCTGTATTCACACCTTCTGTGATGATGAGGAACGACTGCTTAATGGGGCGCAGCCCACTTCTACGCCCATAACCTCTGTCTATTCGATGATTAATGCTGCTCATAACCTTGACTTTGCAATGCGTAGTTTGGGTTGCCAATGATTGGAGTGGCACCGAATTTCCCTAAAAGATAGTCACGTTCAAAAGGCGCATTGCTGCGCACCTTGTATTCCGCAAGCGAGAAGAGCCGTGATGCACCGTATACATCCTTTTGCGTGAACCATATCTGATCACGACGGAAAAGATGGGAACTGAGCAAATTAGTATCGTGGGTGGTGAAAATCAGCTGTGCGTTTCGAGGATTGGTTGTCGCATTGTTGAAAAGACCTACGATGTGATCCAATAGCGTTGGGTGGAGTTTTGCACCGAGCTCGTCTATGATAAGTCGTGTACCCGTGTCAAGGGCATGAAGGATGGGATAGGCGAAAGTGAAGTACTTGAGCGTGCCTTCCGATTCGTTCACCTCAAAGGGAAACGAGACATCACCAGTCTTATTGCCGTCATTGTCAAACAGTGCATGGGTACTCACAAGACGATTGTTGACCTTCTCGATGTCATCAAGACCAAGGTCGGCAAATTGTGAGAACGCCACGATGCGCCTTCTCATATTTGGGTCATCAAGATGCTTGAGCGCGTCCTTCCATATATTGGCCTCGTCTTGTTCGGTTAAGCATTGTGTCTCGCCCAACCAGCGGATCAGAGAGACTGCAGTCGGGTCGTTGAACTGTGCGAGGGTGGAGAGAAGCAGCGCGTTGTCCCGAATCATTTTCTTGTTGACGAGCTCTTGCGCCTGGCTGTATTTCGCATGGACGTTGAACAGTCCATTCTCCCTATAGAACAGTTCTATCTCCTTTGAGCGTGGTTTGCAGGCTTTCCTGTAAAGCCATTCCTTGCAGACAGCGGTTGGTGTAACTTCAAAACCATAACGGAAGATACTGCCTTCTGCGGCCATCACCATTTCCATCATGCTCGGTTCTTTCGCAGAGGCAGCATTCAGTCGGAATGGCTCTACAGAAATCCGTTCGTCCGACTGCAAAGCCTTGAACGAGTTGAATACAAAGTCTTTGAAAAAGTGAAATGCTTTGATTAAATTAGACTTGCCCGAAGCATTGGCTCCAAACACTACGGCACTTTTCAGAAGCTTAAGGTTGATACCATCCAGTTCAAAGGAAGCACCGCTGGCTTCAGCCTCGGGTTCCCTTAAAGATGTAGCGGCAAGGGATAACGTCGCCGGTTCTTTGAACGAGAGATAGTTTGCAATAGAAAATTGAATTATCATAACTTAAAGCCTATATTTGTAATTTTTCTGCAAATATATCTGTTATTTTTTTATAATCCAAATTTTAAAAGCACTATTTTTATAGTTCCACAATTCCTTTGGGAACGAAAGGCGAAACTGTTTCAAGACATCCTACACTAAATTCTACCAAGAGTATCATCAGAGGACTACCTTTTCCTGATTGCAAAGGGAATCAGAGAGGAAGCAAAGTAGCTTAGTTCACCCCCCTAACCTCTACACCAGATGCCATGCAAAATTCTCCATGCTTGTAGGAAAGACTTAACGTATGACTGATGGGGGTGTATCAAAATTCAAGTTCATCCTCTTTTTCGTATTATTTTTTTCAGTCATGCACCACACTCTTTACGAATAATTTACTACCTTTGCACCATACATCCATAGAGTTGCCTTCGGGCACGCCAACCGAGCAGTCAGCCACGGTGGTACAATGATGGGATGTGAATTGCAGAACAATTAAAACTGACTTGTATGTACAACAGACTTGTATTGAATGAGCCGCACGCCTCCTTGGAGGGGCTCTATGATGCGGACAAGAGCTATTGGAATGTCGATGCCGACTTCCTTAATAATGTGGTCATCAAATGGACGGACTGGCACACAGACTACCTCTTTCATGGGTTGCGTGACGACCGCATCAAGACCGTCCGCTTTCCTTATTCCCGTTTCATTGTAGATGCTGAACGTCTTTGGAAAGACCCGTTGGAGAGTGTAGGCCAAGGCATTGTCTATAAAAACTTCGACGGACATCAGCGGAATGTGCCTAGTCAATCAGAGCAAAATCTTCTTGATCTTTGGAAATGGCACCAGCAGCGTTTGAGCTCCTGCCTTACAGAAGATGCCCTGCTCTTGGACTGTCATTCCTTTCCTGAAGAGTTGAGCGACGTGGACATCTGCATCGGCTTCAATGACGATTGGTCAAAGCCTTCCAAGGCTACGATCGAGATGACTGTCAACCACTTCATGGACTGCGGCTATAAGGTTGGTGTAAACACGCCTTACAGCAATTCTGAGACTCCCGATTGCCCTTTTCACTATCACTCTATGATGCTCGAGATCAACAAGCGGGCTTATCTGCAACCAGGCTCCATACAGTTGAGGAATAACAATCTGAGAGATGACATAAGTAGAATGATGAACCGACTAATGGACTGATGACAATTGCAAGACATGCAATAATTTTTTGTTACTTCTGAAAAGTTACAATCTGATGCGAGAGTCTGGGTACGACAAAAAAGCCAATTACAAGTACCAGGAGTTTAAAATTATGTGATACCCACAGTATCAGGCCGTGATACGCACAGTATCAGGCTGTGATATCCTCAGTATCAGACTGTGATACTCTCAGTATCAGGCTGCGATACTCTCAGTATCAAGCTGTGATACGCAGAGTATCAGGCTGTGATACTCTGCAATAACGAAAATTATGTAATTATAGCGGCAATAAAATTACTCGGCGTCACCTTCGTTATCGCCTTCAGAACGGTGTTTACGGCTGTAGTTAACGAAGCGCGTCAACAGCTTTTTGCCTGCCCAGTAAGCCAGGGCAGCCAGCACCAGTGCGATGATAACCAGCTTGATGTACTCGCCATATTCCATAATTTTATCGTGCAACTGCTTTTCGGGTACAATGGTGTGCAGGTACCAGCCCAGCGTGGCCAGTATGCAGTTCCAGATAAACGCGCCTATGGTGGTGTAAAGCAAGAAGCGCCAGTAGTGCATCTTCGACAATCCTGCCGGAATGGAAATAAGGTGGCGTATTCCGGGAATCAATCTTCCGGTGATAGTAGCCAGCTTGCCGTGCTCTATAAAATAGTGCTCGCTCTTTTCAACCTTATGCTGGTTTAAGAAGCACAAGTGGCCCAGTCGGCTGTTTGCAAACCGGTAGATAACCGGCCTGCCAAGATAGTAGCCGGCAAAGTAGTTGATGGTTGCACCCAAATCGGCACCAAGCGTAGCTGCCAGCACAACCAGTATAATATGCAGGTTTCCGGCTGCCGCATGATAGGCTGCCGGAGCCACTACAAGCTCTGACGGAACAGGGATTACGGTACTCTCGAGCAACATAAGTATAAATATGGTGCCGTAATTCAGATGGTTGAGTAGGGTTGAAATGATACTGCCCATGGATTATTGTTGTTGATTAGATTGATTATCCTGTTTTATTGAGCCAAATACAACGTCGTATTCCTCAGGGTTTACAAGCTGCGCCAGCAAGCGTGCCTTTTGGTATTCGTCGGTCTTGTGCAGCTGTTCGCAGCATTTGGCATAATAGCTGTAACCCGTATTCCAATTGTCGTCGACGATGGTAAACAGATTTTTAAACACATGGTAAGCCTCTTTGTAAAACTGATGCGAATAATAAGCATAAGCCATATTGAAGAAAGCCTCAGGCATATCGTCGGTTATCTCTTCCACCTGTTTAAAGCAGCGTGCGGCCTCGGCGGTGTTGCCCATGCTGAGCAACACATTGATTTTAAGCATCAGCACTTCCTCGTCGGGCTCATCATCGGCCTGTTCCACCTGTTCCAAATAGCGGATGGCTTTCTGCACGTCGCCCACAAGCTCGTAAAGCAGCACCAGTTTTACCAGCACCTCATGATGGTTGGGGTTATGCGGCGACTTAATGCCTTCGGCCTTATGAAGATAGCGGGCTGCCTCATCCATCTTGTTCAGACACAAATAGGTAACACCCTGCATGTAATAGCCCGTGTCGTCGGCCGGATTATGCTGAGTGTAGAGTTTATATTGCTTCAGGGCATCCAGGTATTTGCCTTTTGCACCGAGCGTGTTGCCATAGTAAAGCACAGCCTTGTCGTTGGCCGGATTAAGTGCGAGGGCATAGCCACAACTCTCTATGGAATCGTCCACCTTATCTGCCTTCAGCTGACAGTCGGCAAGCATCACCCACCAATCGTCGCTGAAGGGGTCACGGTCGATAAGCTTCTGCAGCAACTGTTCTGCACCGGCATAATTGCCTTTACCGAGCATCACACTTGCCTTAAGCTCCAGGTAATCGTCGCTGTTGTCGGCCCTGCACCGTTTCAGCCATATATTGGCCATGTCGAACTCCTCGTAATCCACAAAAAGGAAGGCCGAGTCCAGGCACTGACAGTTAATCTTTTCGAGCTCTGCATCGCCATCATCCTCATCGTCTTCTTCATCGAAATCATCATCCGCATCCGACAAAGAATTGCGACCATAAAGCATATCCTGATAGATACCTTCGAGCAACATGTTGGCCTCATCCACATGCTTGCAGAAGAGCTCCACCTCAGCACAGAAGAACAAGTAGTCGCTACTGGTCTTGTCGCTAACGCGTTGGGCAATGGCCAAAGCCTTGCGCGGCGAGAGTTGCGAGCGCAGCATAGCCCTTGCCTTGATAAGCAGGGCTTCCTCGGAGTGTGGATAAACACTCAGCGCCTGGTTAATTACTTCCATGGCATGGGCCGATGAGCCAGTCTGAAGATAATAATTAGCCAGGTCGGCATACTCAGAAGGGTCCAGTATTGCAGGTCTGCCTTGTTTGCATGCCGACTCATAGCTCTTTAACAGCGACTTGAATTCTGTTGTTCTATAGTATCTGTCCAATATATTCGGGTTTATTTTTTACTTTGCTTTGCCCATGTATCCTTCAGTCCTACAGTCTTGTTGAATACAGGGTGTTCTGCCGAACCGTCGGGGTCGGCCATAAAGTAGCCAATGCGCTGGAACTGCAGGTAGTCACCTGGTTTCATGGCAGCGGCATAAGGCTCCACATAGCAGTTGGTGTAAACGTGCAGGCTGTGCGGGTTCAGCATCTCACGGAAGTCACGGTCCTCGGCCGATGGATTCTCTACACTGAACAAGCGGTCGTACTCTCTGATCTCAGCTTTCACGCAGTGGCTCACGCTCACCCAGTGCAGTGTGCCCTTTACCTTACGGTTAGCTCCGGGCATACCGCTCTTGCTGTCAGGATCGTATTCAGCCTGAATTTCAACCACATTGCCGTCGGCATCCTTAGTGCAGCCGGTGCACTTCACGATATAGGCATTCTTGAGTCGCACCTCCTTGCCCGGCGTCATACGGAAGAACTTCTTCGGAGCATCCTCCATAAAGTCGGCCCGCTCTATCCAGAGCTCACGTGTGAAAGTGATGGTGTGGCTGCCTGCGGTTTCATCCTCGGGGTTGTTCACAGCCTCCATCTCTTCGCTCTTGTCGGCAGGGTAATTGGTAATTACCAGCTTCACGGGGTCGAGCACAGCGCTCACACGGGTGGCACGCTGGTTAAGGTCCTCGCGTACGCTGGCCTCAAGCAGAGCAACATCGTTAAGGGCATCGAACTTGGTGTAACCAATCGAGCTGATGAAGTGACGTATACTTTCCGGACTGTAACCGCGGCGACGCATACCGCACAGGGTGGGCATACGCGGGTCGTCCCAGCCCGAAACGAGGTGCTCGTCAACCAGAGCGTGCAGTTTGCGCTTGCTCATCACGGTGTAAGTAAGGTTCAGGCGGTTGAACTCAATCTGCCGTGGACGGTTGTCGTTCAGGTTATCGTCGGTGTGGTCGTACTGCTTCAGCAGGTCGATGAACTTGTTGTACAGTGGACGGTGAGGCACAAACTCGAGTGTACAGATTGAGTGGGTAACGCCCTCGAAGTAGTCGCTCTGTCCGTGGGCAAAGTCGTACATCGGGTAGCAGTGCCACTTGGTGCCGGTGCGATGATGCGGAGTTTGAATGATGCGGTAAATCACCGGGTCACGGAAGTGCATGTTCGGGTTGGCCATATCAAGCTTGGCCCTGAGCACCATGCTGCCTTCTACAGCCTCAGCAGTGTTCATGTGCTCGAACAGGCGCAGGTTCTCCTCAATGGGTCGGTCACGGTAAGGTGAAGCCACACCGGGTGTGGTAGGTGTACCCTTCTGCTCGGCTATCTGCTCCGAGGTTTGTTCGTCAACGTAGGCCAGACCTTGCTTAATCATCCAGATGGCAAAGTCCCATAGCTTCTGAAAATAGTCAGAGGCATAATAAATATGCCCCCACTTGAAACCGAGCCACTTTATATCGTTCAGAATATTTTCTACATACTCTGTATTTTCCTTACTTGGGTTGGTATCATCGAAGCGCAGGTTGCACACGCCGTTATATTTCTCAGCCACTCCAAAGTCCATGCAAATAGCCTTTGCATGTCCAATGTGCAGATATCCGTTAGGCTCTGGGGGGAAACGTGTCTGTATACGCCCGCCGTTCTTACCTTCGGCAAGGTCTTCCTCTACGAGCTGTTCTACGAAGCTTATGCTTTTCTTTTCTTCGCTGCTTGGATTTTCTTCTTTCATAGTGACAATTGATACTTTAGAATCTATTTTACTTATTTACTGCAAAGATAATGATTAAAATTGACACTTTACGCTCTGTATATGGTAAAAATGTTCTTAATGTCTCATTTTTTGATGTTTGTAAAGATATATGCTGAGAAACATAAAGAAAAATTTGCGATGTTACACAATTTGACTTATCTTTGCAAGTGTTATCCTGAATACAATCTTTTTACCTTAAGAAAAGACTAATACCTATTGAGTATGATGCCGGGCACTGTGAAGTGCCCGGCATTTGTTTTTTTAGCAGATATATTTTCTTTAACTGTCTTATATTTCAGCTGGATACCTCTTTCCCTTGGAATCAACAAATGTCGGGGACGTGTGCGCCGTAGAGCGCGGCCCTCGTGGAGGCTGCTGATAACAGTTATAGAAAGATGGGTGGATTTATAATCTTCCAAGCACTTGCTTACAGATTTCCACCGCGTGCTACAGCACGCTTACTTAATACCTCGTTCGTTCAGTGCTTTGCTGTAACGGGCGGCATTCTTAAGGTGCTCCTCATAAGTGCGGGCGAAGTTATGCGTACCACTGAAGTCTTCCTTGGCACACATGTACAGATACTGGTGGTGAACATAGTTCAGCACAGCATCGATGCCTGCGATAGAAGCCACACGGATGGGTCCGGGCGGCAGTCCGGGGTTCTTATAGGTATTATACGGACTGTTGATGCCAAGCAGATTCTGATAGATACGCTTCAGTCCGAACTGTTTCCATGCAAACTTGATGGTTGGGTCGGCCTGCAGCGGCATACCCTGAGGGTACTTGGCATTGCGAAGCATCAGTCGGTTGTAGTACATGCCTGCAATCATAGGCTTCTCACCGTTGTTGGCTGTCTCCTCGTCAACAATACTGGCAAGAGTGGCCACTTCCACGGGTGTTAGGCGCATGTTGCGAGCCTTCTGCGTGCGTTCAAAGCTCCAGAACTTTTTATACTCTTTCTGCATACGCTTCAGGAAGTGAGGTATCGACGTATCCCAGTAAATATCGTAAGTATTAGGGATAAACAGACAGGCAATGGTTGTAGTGTCGAAACCATACTGCCGGCAGGTAGCCTCGTCAGTAAGTGCGTGGTAAAGGTCGGCACTGTCCATCATCAGCTTGTCGGCTATGTCGCCTGCCATGCGGTCCATAGTGCGCTCTGATGGAACCACAAGCTGCACCGGCGTCTGCATACCATTCTTAAGGTGACGAAAGATTTTGAAAGCTCCGTCGTGCGTATTGATGGCGTAGCGGCCCGTACGCACATGATTCTTATAGCTGCTATGGCGTGTAAGCGTACAGAAGGCATGCATAGCGTGCCTTGTAGCTATGGGCCTGAGCTTGTTGTAAACTGAATCAATATTGTCGTCGTTGTCGATATAGACGTACTCTGTGGTGCTCTTCTCTGAAAATGCAGAGAAGAAATAATAGTACACCATTCCACAAATAATGATGAGGCACAAGCCTATGGCTATCAGGTACCTCTTTTTGCTTTTTGTATTCATTGTGTGTTATACAATAAAAATCGGTGCAAAGTTAATCTAATTTGGTGACTAAGCAAAATGTTTTAAGCTTTTTATACTCATAATCTTTGGCTTAAAAAATTAATTGCGTAATTTTGCAGGCATTATGGATAACAAGAAATTCTACTCTACTTACATTTTCGACCTCGACGGCACGCTGATCAGCTCGCTTGCCGACCTGGCTCAGAGTTGCAACGCGGCCCTCGAGGCTTACCACATGCCACAGCACAGTGTGGAGGAAGTGAGGATGATGGTGGGCAACGGCGTGAAGAAACTTATGGAGCGCGCTGTGCCGGGCGGTTTGCAAAACAGCCAGTTCGACGAAGTGTATGCTTACTTTCGCCGTCACTACATGCAACACAACATGGACCACACAGCACCCTACCCTGGCGTGATTAACATGCTGAAGGCCTTGCAGCAGCGTGGCGCCCACATTGCCGTGGTGAGCAACAAGTTCTACGCTGCCACCCAGGAGTTGTGCCAGCACTTCTTTGGCAATCTGGTACCCGTAGCTATTGGTGAGCGTGAGAACATCCGCAAGAAGCCGGCACCCGACACGGTGATTGAGGCTCTGCGCCAACTGGGCGTAACAGCCGATAATGCAGTGTACGTGGGCGACAGCGATGTAGACATCGACACGGCACGCAACTGCCACATGCCTTGCATCAGCGTGCTCTGGGGCTTCCGTGACCCTGAGTTCTTGTTAGCCCATGGTGCCACACAGTTTGTAACCACACCTGCCGACATCAGTACTGGCGAAGTGCAGCCAGCAGGGCCTGGTTTTCACTCGTCTTGCCTATAGTTACACGCAAGCAGTCGTGGCAGAGCGTAACGTGGGTGCGGTTGCGCACCACAATGCCGCGACTTATCAGGTAATCGTAAATTTTCTGTGCATTGTCCATGCGTGCCAGAAAGAAGTTGGCATCGGTTGGATAAACTTTCTTGCAGAACGACAAGTCCTGGAAAGCAGCCATCACACGCTCACGCTCGCCAAGAATAATGCTCAGGTGCTTCTCCATGGCTTCCTGGTCGGTTATTATCTCAATGGCTTTCTGCTGTGTGAGCAGGTTGACGTTGTAGGGATACTTCACCTTATTGAACAGGTCGATAATGGGCGGTTGGGCAAAAGCCATGCCCAGTCGCAGGGCGGCACAGCCCCAGGCCTTGCTCAGCGTGTTGAGCACAATCAGGTTGCCGTACTTAGGCACATCCAGCCTGATTGGGCGCACCCTGGTAAAGTCGGCGTAGGCTTCGTCTACTATCACAATGCCATCGAAGTTCTCAATCACACGTCTTATCTCGTCGTGATTCATGTTGTTGCCCGTAGGATTGTTGGGTGTACAAATCCAGATGAGTTTGGTGTGCTCGTCGGTAGCAGCCAGAAGTTTGTCGGCATTCATGCTGAAACCCTCACCCAGTTCCACCGGCCGGTACTCCACATTATTAATATCGGCACACACGCGGTACATGCCATAAGTGGGTTCGATGGCCACCGCGTTGTCAATGCCCGGCTCACAGAAAATGCGGTAAGGCAAATCAATGGCCTCGTCTGACCCGTTGCCAAGGAAGATGCACTTCGGGCTCAGGCCCTTCAGCGCACTCAGCTTCTGTTTAAGCTCAAGCTGCAAGGGGTCTGGATAACGGTTATAAGGTTCATTATACGGATTCTCGTTGGCATCAAGGAACACGGTTGCCTCATGACCGCTGTACTCATTGCGTGCGCTGCTATAGGGCGCCAGCTTCAAGATATTGGGCCGTACAAGTTGTTCTAAGGGTTTCATCATAGAGTTTCCTCCTCTTCTCTTTATTTCTTAATGCTGTTCAGTCGCACGGTCATGGCGTTCTTGTGAGCCATGAGCTGCTCATTCTCTGCCATCACCTCAACGGCCCTGCCAATACTCTCGATGCCTTGCGGCGTGATATGCTGGAAGGTTATCTTGCGGTTGTAGCTGTCAAGGTTCACACCGTTGTAGGCACGGGCATAGCCGTGGGTGGGCAGTGTGTGGTTGGTGCCGCTGGCATAATCACCCGCGCTCTCGCAGGCATAGCTACCAAGGAACACGCTGCCGGCGTTGACCACCTGTTCGGCAAGTGCCTCATAATCGGCGGTGCACAGTATCAGGTGCTCGGGCGCATAGGCATTGCTCAGCTGCATGGCCTCGGCTGTATCGTGTACAAGCACCAGCTTGCTGTTGTCAAGTGCCCTGGCGGCTATCTCGCGGCGTGGCAACACCTTGAGCTGACTCTCTATCTGCTGTGTCACCTCGGTGAGCAAACGCTCTGATGTGGTGATGAGCAGCACCTGGGAGTCGATACCGTGTTCGGCCTGCGACAACAGGTCGGCAGCCACGAACTCGGCGTTGCTGGTGTCATCGGCCACCACGCACACCTCCGACGGACCAGCCGGCATGTCGATGGCCACATCGTGCAGACTCACCTGCTGTTTGGCTGCCATTACATACTGGTTGCCTGGACCGAAAATCTTGTACACCTTGGGCACGCTCTCAGTGCCATAAGCCATAGCTCCGATAGCCTGAACGCCACCCGCTTTGAAAATTTTGTTCACTCCCGCAATGCTTGCGGCCGCAAGTATGGCAGGGTTCACCTTACCCTCACGGTTGGGCGGGGTGCACAGCACAATGTCGCGACAGCCGGCTATCTTGGCAGGAGTGGCAAGCATAAGCACTGTGGAGAACAGCGGTGCGGTGCCACCCGGTATGTAGAGCCCCACCTTTTCTATAGGCACGCTCTTCTGCCAGCAGGTCACGCCGGGAGCCGTCTCGGTTTTCACGCCTGCGAAGCGCTGGGCCTCATGGAAGGCATAGATATTGTGATGCGCCAGGCGGATGCTCTCAATAAGTTCAACCGAAACCTCATGCAAGGCCTCTTCAATCTCTTGCTCGGTAACTGCCAGTGTACTTAACTTTACATGGTCAAAGCGTTCCTCGTAGGCTTTCACGGCCTCATCGCCACGGGCTTTTACATCGGCCAGCACACCATTCACAGTAGCCGTGAGTTGTGACACGTCGAGGTGCGGGCGCGTGGTGATGCTGCTCCACAGCGAATGTTCAGGATATCTGATTATATTCATAAGCGTTTGTAACTGTTTGTTTACAGTATCATCTTCTCAATGGGTGATACTAGTATGCCCTGTGCTCCAAGCTCCTTCAGTTTGCCAATGATGTCCCAGAAGCGGGCCTCATCGAGCACGGTGTGGATAGAGCACCATTTCTCGTCGGCCAATGGAATAACCGTAGGACTCTTAATGCCGGGCAACACCTTGATAATGTCGGGTACCTTGTCCTTCGGCGCATTCATCATCACATATTTTTTGTCACGTGCCGAGCGTACAGCCTCAAAGCGGAACAGCATCTGGTTGAGCACATCGTGCTTGGCATCATCCAGGTTGAAGTTGCCAATCAGCACGGCCTCGCTCTTCATCACCACTGCCACCTCGCGCAGGTTGTTGCTCACCAGCGTACTGCCAGAGCTCACTATGTCGAAAATAGCATCGGCCAATCCGATGCCCGGTGATATTTCTACACTGCCGGTAATTACATGTATGTCGGCCTGCACATTGTTCTTGTGTAAGAATTCCGAAAGGATGTGGGGATACGAGGTGGCTATCTTCTTGCCGTTAAACCACTCCAGACCGGTGTAGTTGTTGGCTTTGGGTATGGCAAGCGACAACCGGCACTTGCTGAAGCCCAGCCGCGAGATAATCTGCGCATTCTCGTTGCGCTCGGCAAACTCGTTCTCGCCTACAATGCCTATGTCGGCTACCCCATCGGCCACGCACTGTGGTATGTCGTCGTCGCGCAAATAGAGCACTTCGAGTGGGAAATTAGATGACTGTACCAGCAACGTGCGCTTGCCTGGGCTTACCTTGATATCGGCCTCGGCAAGCAAATTCATTGTATCGTCGAACAACCGGCCTTTCGATTGTACTGCAATTCTTAACATAGCAATGTCTTATTAATATTGATAACTTTTGTTGCAAAATTACATATTTATTATTAATTCTGCAAGAATTGTTGTAATTTTGCGCCGGATTAAAAGTTATGCTCAGTTCAAAATTCATGCGAATAGATTATATGCGGTATTTATGCAGCTATGCATTTGCCCTGGTTTTTACGTTGTTTGTAGTGGGGTGTGCAGAGCGCAAACAGCCTGTAACCACGCCCTGGGGTACCGTAGTGGGCCAGCAGGACAACAGCAAGCAGAAGTTCTCGATGGACGACATCCTGAACAACGGCGAGCTCATTGTGCTCACACTCAACGGACCAGCCACTTACTACGATTACCACGGCCACGGCATGGGCCTGCACTACCTGCTCTGTGAAAAGTTTGCACAGCAACTGGGTGTGGCTTTGCGCGTGGAGGAATGCAAGGACACGGCCGAAATGGTGAAAAAGTTGCGCCAGGGCGATGCCGACCTGATTGCGTTCCCACTACCTAAGCATTACAAGGGTGTGATTTACTGCGGTGCCTCTACCGACTCGCTGCAATCGCAATGGGCGGTGAGCAGCGATAACCAGGAACTTGCCGACACGCTGAACCACTGGTTCAAACCGCAGATGATTGCGGCCACGCAGCGCGAAGAGGACTTTCTGCTGTCTACCCGCAGCATTCGCCGCCACATCTACGCCCCCATGCTGAGTGTAGCAGGCGGCGTGATATCGCACTACGACCGGTACTTCCAGACCTATGCGCCCGTGGCACGGTGGGACTGGCGACTCATGGCGGCACAATGTTACCAGGAGAGTACCTTCGACCCGCATGCCGAATCGTGGGCAGGCGCCCGTGGATTAATGCAGATTATGCCCTCTACAGCGGGGCACATTGGCTTGCAGCCCGATGAACTTTACGACCCGGAGAAAAACATTGCGGCTGCGGCTGCCTACATAGCCGAGATTGAGCAGAAGTTCAGCGATGTACGCTCGCCCGGCGAACTCTACCTTTACGTACTGGCAAGCTACAACGGCGGCTACCACCATGTGCGCGACGCCATGGCACTGGCTCGCAAATATGGCTACAATCCCTATTCGTGGGCCGAAGTGGAGCCCTTCATACTGAAATTGAGTCAGGCTCCTTACTATACCGACCCCGTAGTGCGCTATGGCTATATGCGCGGCAGCGAAACAGTTGATTATGTGCGCCGCATACGCCAGCGCTGGGCGCAGTATTGTGGCAACACCCACAGCTCGCCCATCATGTCGGCCCCATCGGGCGTGGGCTCGTTCGGACCCATGACTCCACAGCGGGCCCGCCATCGCAACCGGTACAAACTGTAACCCCGAAATAGGTTACAACTGAAAGTCAAGGCTGGCAAATCTTACTGTCTGCGGCATGTGTCCGTACACAAAATAACGGTTTGTAAAGATTCGTACTTGATTAATATCAATAAATTGCATGGTTTTTGAAGAAATCCTCAAAAATCTGTGGCGCGGTCAGAGAAAGGCAGTACCTTTGCAGTGCAAAAAGAAAGAAAGGTATTAGTAAAGGTAGAAGAAATTCAGGAGATACAGAATTAGAAATAAAGATAAATTTGTTCATAGGTTTTTAGTTATTAGGTTAAGATTAGGTATTTTAGGTTAACAAAGCGGTGTCGGGAGACACTGCAATGTTGTTAAAGCGGGAAGGTGATTATTTTTCCGCTTTTTTTGTGTCCGTACGTTTTAAAACGGTCAACAGCATCCAAAAAGAGATTCATGAACTGCGCACCCACATGGGGCAATGTGGCATGCGCAGTAGGGAGCGGTCAGGCCAGGGCCACAGTCAGCCCTGCCATTACAATACTTACCATCGACATAAGTTTGATAAGAATGTTCAGCGAGGGTCCCGAGGTATCTTTAAAGGGGTCACCCACGGTGTCGCCAACAACTGTTGCCTTGTGGCACTCCGACCCTTTACCGCCGAGTGCACCCTCCTCAACCATTTTCTTGGCATTGTCCCATGCGCCTCCACTGTTAGCCATAAACACGGCAAGTGAGAAACCTGTGGCAAGGGCACCGGCAAGGAGTCCGAGTACACCGGCCACACCCACTGCACAACCCACAATAACGGGTATTACAATGGCAAGCAGCGAGGGAATAACCATCTCGTGCTGGGCTGCACGTGTTGAAATTGCCACACAACGACCATAGTCGGGTGAAGCCTTGCCTTCAAGAATTCCCTTGATGGTGCGGAACTGCCGGCGCACCTCCTCAACCATCTTCTCAGCCGAACGTCCCACAGCACCCATTGTCAGACCGCAGAAGAGGAAGGCCACCATACCGCCGATGAACATGCCCACTATAACTTTCGGGTTCATCAGGTTAATCTGAAAATAGCTCATAAAATCGGGCATGGCAGCCGTCGACGGATCGAAGGCATTGCCCACAGTGTCAACAAAGTGCTTGCCGTTATCAACGGCTCTTACCATGGCTATCTTCACTTCTTCTACATAAGAAGCAAGCAGTGCAAGAGCTGTCAATGCAGCCGAGCCAATGGCAAAGCCCTTGCCTGTTGCTGCTGTGGTGTTGCCTAAGGCATCAAGAGCATCGGTGCGTGCCCTGACGCTCTCACCCAGACCGCTCATTTCGGCATTGCCACCAGCATTATCGGCAATGGGTCCGTAAGCATCAGTGGCAAGGGTAATGCCCAACGTGGAGAGCATGCCCACTGCAGCAATGCCAATGCCATAAAGTCCCCACTGGATAGACTGCGCACTCAAGCTCAGATTGAACCCATTGGCACAAAGATAACTCAACATGATAGCCACCGCAATGGTTACCACGGGCACACAGGTAGAGATCATTCCCATGCCTATTCCTTTTATAATTACCGTTGCGGCACCCGTCTTCGAGGCTGCGGCAATCGACCTTGTTGGTTTATAGCTCTGCGACGTATAGTACTCCGTGCTCTGCCCTATAATTACACCCGCTGCCAGACCCGTTACTACACTGAACGAGATACCAATCCAGTTCTCTAATCCCAGAAGGTAAAGAATAATGAAGGTGGCCACCGCGATAAGCACCGAGGCCGTATTTGTGCCCATACCGAGTGAGTGTAGCAATTGCTTCATTGTAGCTCCGTCACGGGTGCGCACCATAAAGATACCCACCAGACTAAGAAATACGCCCACTGCCGCAATCAGCATCGGGGCAATAACGGCCCTGAGCTGCATGGTCTGACCAGCAGCTGCGAACGCAGTGGCTCCAAGTGCTGCAGTAGAGAATATGCTGCCGCAGTAACTCTCATAAAGGTCGGCGCCCATTCCTGCCACGTCGCCCACATTATCGCCCACATTATCAGCAATGGTTGCCGGGTTTCGGGGGTCATCCTCGGGAATATCGGCCTCCACTTTTCCCACCAGGTCGGCGCCCACATCGGCTGCCTTTGTGTAGATGCCGCCACCCACACGTGCAAAGAGTGCCTGCGTTGAAGCACCCATACCAAACGTAAGCATCGTGGTGGTTACGGTGATTAACGCAGACGCTTCTCCTTTATAGAAAGTGCTCAGAATGAGGAACCATACGGCAATGTCGAGCAATCCCAGACCTACAACTACCAGTCCCATAACCGAACCCGAGCGGAAAGCTATTTTCAGGCCCTTGTCAAGTCCTTGTCGTGCAGCATTGGCTGTGCGCCCGCTGGCATAGGTTGCAGTTTTCATGCCAAAGAAGCCAGCCAAACCGGAGAAGAATCCACCTGTGAGGAAAGCAAAAGGCACCCAGGGATTCTGCACATGGAATCCATAAGCCATGATGGCAAAGATAATGGCAAGCACAATGAACACAATGAGCACAATTTTGTACTGTTGTTTAAGATAGGCCATGGCGCCACGGCGTACATAGCCAGCTATCTCACACATCCTTGGCGTTCCCTCTTCTTCACGCATCATTCTGCAGAAGAACAGCCACGCCGTAGCGAGGGCCACCACTGAAGACAATGGAATTAGCCAGAATATTAATGGGATACCGTCCATAATGTATTGTTTTTAGTTATTATTCATATATTCATGATGAACTGCGGGGCAAACCGTTTTCTTGTAGTTTATTGTTTAAAAACGTCATTCTTCAATTCTTGCCAACAACAAGCCATTAGGATAGTCCTGATTCATCATTATTTTACATGGCAAATATAATGTAATTTCACGAAAAGCGCAACAATTTCTCCATTAAAATTTAATAAAAAATCATGAAGCCAGAGGTGTTATCCGTAAGTATGGATTTTGCGTAGTTACCTTCAAAGAGCAAGAAAAATAATGTTCCGATGCGGTTTCTCAAAACTTTTGCGTATCTTTGCACTATAAACAAATCTAAAACAATAAAAACCTTTTTCAATATGGAACGAACTTGGAGATGGTTCGGTAAATCGGACAACATTACTTTAGCCATGCTCAGGCAAATAGGTGTACAGGGCATTGTTACGGCATTGCACGATGTGCCGCTCGGCAAAGTGTGGGCACAAGAAGAAATTCATGAACTGCGCACCTTCATTGAGCAGTATGGCATGCGATGGAGCGTGGTGGAATCGCTGCCGGTTACCGAAACCATTAAATATGGCGGTCCCGACCGCGATGAGCAAATCGCTATTTACTGTGAGAGCCTGCGCCACCTGGCTGCCGAGGGCATCCACACCGTGTGCTACAACTTTATGCCGGTGCTCGACTGGGCCCGCACCGACCTGGCACATCCCAATCCCAACGGCACCACCAATCTATACTTCAGCATTCCTGAGTTTGCCTACTTCGACATCTATCTGCTTAAGCGCCCCGAGGCTCGCGCCGACTGGCAGAAGTTCCAGGTGCTGGGTGCCGACGGCAAGCCCAATGGCAGAAATGTGCTGGCCGAGGTGGAACAGCTGCGCCCCACCATGACGCCTGAGCGTGAACACCAGCTGGTAGAGAACATCGTGATAAAAACACAGGGCTTTGTATCGGGCAACTTCAGCGAGAACGACGAGCACCCGCTGCAGCTTTTCCGTGAGTTGCTGGCTAAGTATCAGGGCATTGACCGCGACCAGCTGAGGCAGAACATGCGTTATTTTCTGGAGGCTATCATGCCCGTTTGTCGTGAATGCGGCATCTATATGTGTGTGCATCCCGATGACCCGCCCTTCCAGATACTGGGCTTGCCGCGCATCGTAACCAGTCAGAACGACATCGACTGGCTGCTTAATGCAGTGCCCGACGAGCACAACGGAATTACCTTCTGCGCAGGCTCGCTCAGTGCCGGTGCACAGAACGATGTAGTAGAGATGGCACGGCAGTTTGCGCATCGCACCTGGTTTGTACACCTCAGGTCGTGCCACGTGCTGCCTAACGGCGACTTTACCGAAGCCTCACACCTGGGCGGCAGGGCTAACCTGGTGGAACTCACCCGTATCTTCGAGCGCACTAATCCCCGGCTGCCTATGCGTGTAGACCATGGCATGACGATGCTGGGCGACGACGAGCGGCATTACAATGCCGGCTACTCGTTCCTGGGCCGCATGTTTGCCATGGGTCAGGTGCAGGGCATCATTGCCACAGTGGACAATGAACTGGGCATTAAATATCATCAGCCCGGATTTACCGACTAACAAATCAAAACAAATAAATACTTAAGTTATGAACGAACTTTTCAATATCACAAACTACGTGGTTGTAATTACTGGCGGCACAGGTGTGCTGGGCAGTTGTATAGGCAAGTATCTGGCACAAAACGGTGCTAAGGTAATCATACTGGGGCGCAACAGCGAAAAAGGCAATGCCATTGTGGCTGAAATTAAAAAAGGCGGTGGCGTGGCCGAGTTCATGCCGGTTGACGTGCTCGACGTGAAGAGCGTGCAGCAGTGCTGCGATGCCATTGTGCAGAAATACGGCAGGGTTGACACGCTGCTCAATGCAGCCGGCGGCAACCAGAAAGGTGCCACGATAGCTCCCGACCAGAACATCTTCGACCTCGACCCCATACAGTTTGAGCAAGTGCTCAACCTGAACCTCACGGGCACGGTGATACCCACCCAGGTATTCCTCAAGCCCATGGTTAAGCAGGGCAAGGGCAGCATCATTAACTTCTCGTCTATGTCGGCCTTCCGACCACTCACGCGTGTATGTGGTTACTCGGCAGCCAAGGCGGGCATATCCAACTTCACAGCCTATATGGCCACCGAGTGCGCACGCAAGTTTGGCGAGGGCATTCGTGTTAACGCCATCGCACCGGGCTTCTTCATCACCAGTCAGAACAAGGCACTGCTCACCAACCCCGACGGCTCTTATACCCAGCGTGGCAACGATGTGGTAAGGCAGACGCCCTTCGGCCGCATGGGCAAGCCCGAGGAGCTTTGTGGCACCATACACTATTTAATGAGCGATGCCGCTGCCTTCGTTACCGGCACAGTGGCAGTGGTCGACGGCGGTTTCAACTGCTTCTCTCTTTAGAAGTTTTGACCTGTTCACTATATTATTTGGCACAGCCGCACGCTGTGCCAGCTTTTTTACTTATCTTTGCAATGAAACCATAACGCAATTGCGCAAACCTTATTCCAACAGCTTGAAATGAAACAAATCACTCTGTTCCTTATTTTATTCTTCTCACTGGCACTGCACGCCGGCGCACGACGAACCCTTAACTTCTGCTTCGACTGGCAGTTCTCACGCGACAGCGCAACCTGGCAAACGGTTAACCTGCCCCACGACTTCCAGATATCGCAGCCGTGGGTAGCACCAGCTGCTAACGAGAAAGCCGACAATTCTGATGTGGCAAGCAACGTAAAGTCACGGCTCAGCGCCCGTGGCTTCAAGGAGATGGGCACCGGCTATTACCGTAAGGTGTTTAATGTGCCTGCCGAATGGAAGGGCCACAGGGTGGTTGTATGCTTCGGCGGCATCATGCTTACGGGCGATGTGTACCTTAATGGCGAGCGTATCGGCGGTACCAACTACGGCTACGTGGATTTTGAAATCGACCTTACCAACCGGTTGAAGTACGGCGCCGACAACGTGATGACCGTCAAGGCATCTACCATGAAGAGCTACAACTCACGCTGGTACACCGGAGGCGGACTCTTTCGTGCCGTAAACCTGCTCATTACCAGCGACGACCTGTACTTCACCCGTCACCCGCTTAAGATAACCACCCTGAACAATCGTCAGGTAAATGTACAGGCCGAAATTGGGTACTTCATCCGTCGTACCGATACGCTGCAAGTTAAAACGCGCATTCTTGATGCCACGGGGCAGTGCGTGGCGCAAGGCGTCACCCCCGTTCCGTTTAACCGCACACAGAAGATTTGTGAGCACCCGCTGGCTCCCATCACTCTGCCCGATGCGCATTTGTGGAGCTGCGAGCACCCTTATCTGTACACGGCTGAGGTGAGCGTGTACCGCTCCGACGGGTCGCTTGCCGACCAGGTGAGCGAGCCCTTCGGCGTGCGCACCCTGGAATACTCGCCCGAGTGGGGACTGAAGGTCAACGGCGAGAAGGTGTTGCTCAAGGGCATTGCCAACCACCACACGTTAGGGGCACTGGGGGCCGCGGCCTATCCGCGCGCCATTGAGAAGCGGTTGCAACTGCTCAAGCAATTTGGCGTTAACTGCGTGCGCACCTCACACAACCCCTACTCCACTGAGTTGCTCGACCTGTGCGACCGTTACGGCATATTAGTGGTTGATGAGCTGTACGACAAATGGACCGAGCAGTACGCCGGCGGACGTACCGACTGGAAGAACCTGTGGCAGAACGACATACCCGAATGGGTGAAACGCGACCGTAACCACCCGTCGGTGGTGATGTGGAGCCTTGGCAACGAATTGCAGCAGATATGGGATTTACCCTTCCACGACTGGGGCGTAACCATCTACAAAATGCAGCACCAGCTGTTGCAACGCTACGACTCGCTGCGGCCCGTCACCGTGGCCATGCACCCGCGCTACCGCGATGCCGATAACCCCGAACTGCCCGCACCGCTGGCCCGCGTAACCGACGTGGCCTCGTATAACTACCGCTACATGTACTTCCCCGGCGACGGCAAACGCTATCCGTGGATGAAGTTCTTCCAAAGCGAGGCCTCGGTGGCCAACATGGGTCCCAACTTCTTTGAAATGGACCGCAACAAGGTGGTGGGACTGGCCTACTGGGGACTGATTGACTACCTGGGCGAGTCACAAGGCTGGCCAATGAAAGGCTGGAGCCAGGGCGTGTTCGACATTTCCCTGCAGCCTAAGCCCAAGGCTTACCTGCTTAAGAGCATTTTCACCACCGAACCGGTGGTGCACATAGGCATTGTGGAGCGCGGAGCCGACAACGCATTGTGGAACGGCGTGAATACAAGCAATGCCGAGATGTCGGAGAACTGGAACCGCAAGCCGGGCTCACACGTTACGCTCTACACCTACACCAATGCCGACGAGGTGGAGCTGTTGCTCAACGGCAAGAGTCTGGGTGTACAGAAAAACAGTTACGACCCCAAGCAGCGCAACCAGATAAAATGGACCATCGACTATGCCCCGGGCCGACTCACTGCCATTGCCCGCACAGCTGGCAAGCAGGTGGCTGCCTACAGCATCGAGACAACCGGCGAACCCGTTAAGCTCATTGCCACACCCGACAACAACCACTGGCGCGCCGACGGTATGGACCTTCAACACATCAGCATCACTGCCGTGGATTCCAAAGGGCGGGTGGTGCCGATGGCCGGCGACAGTCTGCAATTCCATGTCACTGGCAACGCCGAACTGGTGGCTGCCTGCAACGGCGACATCAGCTCAAACGAGAGCTTCACCGAGCCTCGTCACAGCTTGTGGCGGGGTCGTGCGCTCGTTATTCTGCGTGCAGGCAGGAAGGCGGGTAATGTTACCTTCACCGCGGAAAGCAATAAATACAAGAAACTCACACTTAAACTGAAAACCACAGAATGAAACGTTATCTTCTTAGCATCCTACTGCTCCTCGCTACCGCTGCAGCTCCTCAGGCATGGGCTGACACTCCGGCCGACAGCGTGCTGGGCACGCTCATCAAAGTGAATCGTTACTTCATGGACCGTCACCCCGACCCCACCCTGCCCACCAACGTGGGCAAGCTTCGCCCCAGCAACTTGTGGACACGCGGCGTTTACTATGAGGGATTAATGGCGCTCTATGGTATCCATCCCGACCAGGCCTACATCAACTATACCGACCGTTGGGCCACGGCACACCAATGGCAGCCCCGCAATGGGGTGAACACCTGCGATGCCGACGACCAGTGCTGCGAGCAAACCTATCTGGAACGCTACATGCAGAGTGGCGGCGACGAGAAAATACGCTTCGTAAAGCAGAACCTGCAACACCAGATGGGCACCAAGGTGGGCTGGTGGACGTGGGTGGACGCCATACAGATGGGCATGCCGGTGTATGCCATGATGTACCGCATCACGGGCGACGCACAATACATGGAGCATGCCATGAAGATGTACCGCTTCAGTCGTGACACCGTGGCTGGCGGACTGTATAATAAGGTGCAGCACCTGTGGTGGCGCGACGCCGACTTTGTGCCGCCTTACAAGGAAGCCGATGGTGCCAACTGCTACTGGAGCCGCGGCAACGGCTGGGTATATGCCGCCCTGGTAAGGTGCATGAGTCAGTTGAAGCCGGGCAGCAAGTACTACAAACAGCTACGTGCCGATGTGGTGGCCATGAGCAAGGCACTGCTGCAGTGTCAGCGCAGCGATGCACTGTGGAACGTGAGTCTGCTCTCGCCCGCCACTTTCGGCGGCAAAGAGCTCAGCGGGTCGGCCCTTTTCCTCTACGGAATGAGCTGGTCATTAAACCACGGCGTAATCAAAGGCAAGGCGTACCGTGAGTGCTGCGACCGCACCTGGCAGGCTTTGGTTCGCGACTGCATTCACCGCGACGGCTTCCTCGGTTACGTTCAGGGCACCGGCAAGCAGCCCGCCGACGCCCAGCCCGTAACCTACACCCGCGTGCCCGACTTCGACGATTTCGGCACCGGCTGTCTGCTACTTGGCGGCAGCGAATACTACAAGCTGGTTAAATCGTAAGGGGCACCCTTAATTCCGCCGTTGATTGAATGAATGTCCCACTGCAGGGCTGCGGCCCTCGTGGAGGCTGCTGAAGCGTATTTTAACAGTTACAATTAATATGTGTATTCCTTAAAAATGTCGAGGGCGCGTCCACTGTAGGGTGCGGCCTTTATGGCCGCCCTAAGGACCCGGTTTGTCGGGCAATTGGGTGATTGGGGTGGAATTACGTGCCACTTAGGGCGGCCATAAAGGCCGCACCCTACGGTGGACATTTATCCCACATTTGGTTAGTTAAATTTGTCGATGACGCGCCCACCGTAGGGTGCGGCCTTTATGGCCGCCCTAAGGACCCGGTGTGTCGGGCAATTGGGTGAATGGTTTGGAATTGCGTGACCCTTAGGGCGACCCCTAACCCTCCCTAGCCGCACCCTGCAGTGTACATTCTTATCCATTATATTCAACCAATGATGGAATACAGCCGAAGCCTTGCACTGGGCCAGTCTTCCACATCTGCAGTTCCACGCCATTATCATGCTTTGGTACTGCCAGTACCTTGCGAAGGTACTAACAATACCTTGCGAAGGTACAGTCGATACCTTGCGGAGGTACTGCCAGTACCTTGCGGAGGTACTAACAGTACCATGCGCCAATACGGAACTGGTACGACGCGAATGGAGTGAAATAGGTGCGGAATCACGATTTCTATTCAAATGTTTTGTGTATCTTTGCAAAGCTTTGCCCAAAGCATGGCGAGGAATTACACATGAAAGAAAGAATTGAACAACTGCTGGGACAACTTAACCACGGCATTTACGAGAAAGAGAACGAACTGGCCTTGTCGCTGCTGGCTGCGGTGGCAGGCGAAAGCATTATACTGCTCGGACCTCCGGGCGTGGCGAAGAGTATGGTGGCACGCCGGCTGTCGGAGGCGTTCACCGGCGCGCATTCTTTTGAATACCTCATGTCGCGCTTCTCTACCCCCGATGAGATATTCGGTCCGGTGAGCATCAGCAAACTCAAAAACTCTGACGATTACGAACGTGCGGTGGACGGCTACCTGCCCACTGCCGACGTGGTGTTCCTTGATGAGATATGGAAGGCCGGACCTGCCATACAGAACACATTGCTCACGGTGATGAACGAGAAGACGTTCCGCAACGGCCGCAACATGATGCATCTGCCACTCAAGCTGCTCATTGCCGCAAGCAACGAGCTGCCGGCCCAGGGCGAAGGTCTGGAGGCCTTGTGGGACCGCTTCATGATTCGCCTGGAGAGCAAGGGCATTCGCCATGACGACAACTTCGACCGAATGCTGCTCGACACGGGCGATGCCGACGCTGCCGTTGAGACCAGGCTGGAAATCACACAGAAGGAGTACGACAGCTGGTCGCACAACATCAACTCGGTGGCCGTAACCAGCGAGGTGCTGAAGGTGATTCACCAGATACGCCAGTCGCTACGTGCCGTGGCCATTCCGGGCACCGACGAGCGACGCAACGTGTACGTGAGTGACCGCCGGTGGAAGAACATCATGCGACTGATGCGCGCCTCGGCCTACCTGCAAGACCGCCCCGCCGTGAGTCTTGCCGATGTGCTGCCCGTGTACAACTGCTTGTGGCAGGAACCCGAGGAGCGCGACGCCATCAGGGATATGGTGATTCGCAGTATGTTTGCCGACTTTGCCAACCAGCTTAACAGCATGAAGCAAACGCTGAGCGAAGATATAAAGAAGGCGCGTGCTGCCCGCGCCGCCGGCCACATTGCCGTGAGCAAGCATCACCGCGATGCCGACAAGCGTGTTTACGAAGATTTCTATTACAAGCTCGACGACTACAAGCAGAGCGAGTGCTACATCGTGGCACACGACTACCAGCAGTTGCCCGCCCTGGGCAGCGGCAGTGTGGAGGGCCTGCTCTACCCCGACAAGCGCAACCCGGCGATAAGCTTCGTGCGCGCTTATGCCGACAGCATGGCAGCCCCCATCGGCTCAACACCGGTCGACCTGGCCCGCGACGACGACCATGTGTACATCGATGGCGTACGCTTCACCATCGAAACAACCAGGCGCAGCGAGCCCACACTGTTCGACACATCGGCAACCGCCGACCGCGATTACTACCACGACATCGACCAGCTTGCCGACACGCTACAACAGGTTACCGACAGCATCGACGCACAGCTGTTTGTGAGCACCGACGACAAGGAGCAGGTGCGCAACTACCTGAAAGAACTCTACCGCGACATGGCGTTCACCCGCCAGGACGTGGACAAGCTTTACAGCTAAGCCTATGGACTTTAAGCACGACGATACCTACTGGCAGCGGGTTACGCATGCCTATGGCGGCAAGCCCGCCAGCATGGCCATGTACCTTAAGATGCTCGAGATATTCTGTGAAAGTGGTGAGATAGCGGGGCGCGGCGTGGCATGGCCCGAGGACGAGCCGTGGCGCGAATACGAAGACCCCTTGCTGCAATACCTCACCCACCTAATGAGCGACCCGGAGATACAATGCCAGGTGCTGTCGAACCGCATGTGCGCCAAAGTGTTCTTTACCAATGTGGGCCGGTTCATTGTCGACTGCATTCACCACCAGGCTTTCCTGTCGCAAACCTGTCATGCCGAAACCACGCACATGAAGCAGGTGGCCGACATGAGCACCAAGTTGCCCGATGAACGGCGTTCGTGGCAGAAGCTGGTTTCACAGATTAACGAAAAGCACCAGACCGACGGATTCGACGGTGAGTACTTCCTCAAGATGTTTGGCGAAGGCAGGCAGCCGGGCGAATCGGGCGTAAAGAAGCTCATCGACGACTGGGGCAAGGCCATTAGCGAGAACCTGCGACTAAAAGAGCAGAAGTACATACAGGGCCAGGGCAAAACGCAACAGGTGAACCTCAAAAAACTTATTCAGAATGTAGGAAACACTCTGAACGAGGAGAAAGTACCTGTAGAGCAGGCTGTGCAGGCATGGAACATGATGGACGGCAACTGGTCGGAAACTGAGTTTGAACGCCACCTTAACGTAGTGAAACTGCAGGACCGCTACCCGCAACTGCACGAAGTGGTGATGAAGATGGGACGCGCGGCCGACAACGGCGGGCGCGACCGGCTCACCGTGAGCGACGGCACTGCCATGAAAATCAGTCATTCGGCGGGCAGCGACATCGAGGGCATCACCATAGGCAACAACCTGAGCAGCCTGCTGCCCATAGAGCTTGCCACCTATGCCGACGAGCAGATGGAGGACGTGTTCTACTATCGCTACACGCGGCACCGGTTGCAAACCTTCGACTACAGGTCGAAGATGTCGAAACCATCGCGCCGGCTTAGTTTCCGCACGGCACGCAGGCTCGGCCCCATGATAGTTTGTGTAGACACCTCGGCAAGCATGTACGGTCCGCCGCAGCGCATCATCCAGTCGCTGCTCTCATTGCTCGAGGAAACTGCCGAACGGTTACGCCGCGACTGCTACCTTATTGACTTCTCGGTGGCCGTGAAAGCCATCGACCTGAAGCTGCGCATGAAGCAGCAGCGATATGCCTCGCTCGGGCTCAAGCACGACGAGGTAACCTTCGACAAAGGCCACATACCCTTTATTGGCGGCGGCACCAGCGCACGCGGAATGATGAATGCCACCTTCGATATGCTCGACAATGGCGGCAGCGGCTACATGAATGCCGACGTGCTGTGGATATCCGACTTCCTGATGCCGCTTGCACAACCAGCCATGCTCGCCCGGATGAAGAGCTACCGCCTCACCGGCACACGCTTCTACGGACTCTGCATCCGCCCCAAAGGCGACAACCAGAACCGGTGGGCTCCTTATTTCGACCACATCTATGCCGTGGAATACCGCATAGTGAGGAGATACTAAGGCGGAAAAATGCCCCGGTCCCCATGATTGTAATCGTGGAAATGATGATTAAATGCAGGGTTGGTTTAATTTGTCGAGAACGCGTCCACCGTAGGGGCGGCCCTTGTGGCCGCCCTAAGTGCCCGGTGCGTCGGGCAATTGGGTAATTGGGTTGGAATTACGTGCCACTTAGGGCGGCCATAAAGGCCGCACCCTACGGTGGACATTTGCCGGACCGTCCCCGAAGGGAGTTAAGACAACCCTCGTTTTAACACCTGCGAACTTGTCAGCATTCAATTATTTTGTGTAAATTTGCCAACGATACAAATTAATTACTTATTATGCGTGAATTTGAAAAAATGCGGTCGATGCAGCTCTACGACTTCAGCGACCCTGAGATATACCGCAGCCTGACGCACGCCAAGGACTTGTGCCTTAAGCTGCAAAACCTTACGCTCACCTCACCCGAATACCGGCAGGTAATCGAGGAATTGGTGCCGGGCATCCCCAAAACAACATCTATCTGCCCGCCCTTCCACTGCGACCATGGCAACGGCATCACCTTGGGCGAGCACACCTTTATTAATTATAACTGCACCATTCTCGACGGCGGTCGCGTAACCATTGGCGACAACGTGAAGATAGGGCCCAACTGCCAGCTGCTCACCCCACAGCACCCCAAAAACTATCTGGAGCGGCGCGGCACGCGCGAAACCACCTACCCTATAACTATTGGCGATGACACGTGGCTCGGCGGCGGCGTGATTGTGTGCCCCGGCGTGAGCATTGGCAAGCGCTGCATCATTGCGGCCGGATCGGTGGTGATACGCGATGTGCCCGACGACTGCATGGCGGCCGGCAACCCCGCCGTGGTGAAGAAGCACTTGCTTTGATGGCATTTGCACAGGCTGCACAATAAAACGCGACCACTGGCGTTTTAATTATAAACAATACCTATTACGATAATGAAAACATTCTTAACAGCAGCACTTATGCTCTGCTCGCTCACAGCTACAGCTCAAACCAATGAGCAAACCACATCACGCTGGAGCTTCTATCCGCGTGTGGGCATTAACTTTTCTAAATTCGCCGGCGATAAAATTTACATCTCTACAGGCGACGGCGAAGGTGACACCCAAATGAAAAGTAAATTCAAAATGGGCTACACGCTGGGAGCCGAGGCCGAATATATGTTCAACGAAAGCATCGGTGTGAGCGCCGGACTGCTTTACCAGCTCGAGGGCAGCGACTCTAAGGGCCTTACCGTGTACACCAGCAACAACAACCAAAAGACGCACTATGGCTACAAGTTTAACAACCAAACGCTATCGCTGCCTGTGCTTTTAGTGTTGCCGATTAACAATACGCCCTTGAAGTTCAAAATAGGCTTGCAGCCTTCTTATCTGCTCAATGCACAACTAAAGTCAACCGAGGAAACCTACGTGAAAGATACCCGCGGCAACTGGAAGGGTGTGCAGGCTGAATCGGGCAGCTGGAAAGACAACTGCAACAGCTGGTTCAACCGTGTGGCACTGAGCGTACCCATCGGTGCAAGCTGCAACTTAGGTAACCTGCAACTCGACGTGCGCTACAACGTAGGCCTTACCCACATATACAAGTACACCCAGGACAACGTGCGAGCCAACAGCATACAAATCTTGTTGGGCTACCAGCTGTAAATTACGCGATAGCACAACATGTAGTATAAGAATTGTCCACTGCAGGGCCGCAAAGAATTGTCCACTGCGGCCCTGCATTGGACTTGTATTTCCCCCTTATGGTTTTACAATCACCTTCTTGTGGTTGTTGATGTAAACGCCTGTGCGGTTCACGTTTACACGCTGTCCGCTAAGGTTGTACCACTTAACACTTTCACTCTTTGTAGCAGCATTACGTGCCGTGGCAATGCCCGATGTGGTACCGCTGATGGGCAGTTGCATTCTGTAGGCTGATGCATCGACGAAGGGTATCAGGCTTTGAGCGCCCAGGTAGGCATGGTTCCAACCCATATCGGTATCTGCCGGTTTAGCCGGAACCCATGCGTTGTTAACCAGCACATAGGCAACATCGCTCACCGAACCCTTCACGGCGTGGAACACGCCGAGCAATCCGTTGTGGCCACCCGTTACAGGCAGACCCACCTTTTTGCCACTTTCAAGGAACACAGCTTTACTGCCGGTAGCGCGGTACACATAAGGCATGCCCGCCTGCATCACCGTTACAGGTTCCAGGCAGATGTGGGTACCGGCAGAATCGAGTCCTGCCACCGTGTAAACTTCCACCCCGGTGCCCGGCTGAGCATCGTAAGGCAGACAGATGGTTTGCCAGTCGCCAGCCGTAACTTCTGCCTGGTAGGCCGGTGTGAACGTTACCTTGAAGTCGGCTGCACACCACCAGCCCTCGCGTTTGTCGCCCGTTGAACTTTCATCGGCGTATTTCCGCCATGCATTGTCTATGGCACCCTGTTTGCTGCTCATGAAACCAATGCGCAGTGAGTCACGCTCGCCCACATACACGGGCAATGTGGTGAGGCGTTGCCAGGCCTCATCGGCAGTAACATCGGGCACGTCGAGCCATTGAGCCTGCAATGCAGGCGAGTTTTGAGCAGCACCCGAGGTTACATTCTGGATATAGGCGTGCTGGTCGCTAAGGCAGTAATGCTGCGTGGTGGCCTTGGCCTCGAGGCGGTAGAAGCCCGTTTCGGTGATGCGGCGCTGCTGGTAAATGGCCATGGTTCGCGCCGAAAGCTGTGCCGCGTCAATGCCGCTCCACCATGCATTCCAGCAGGGCACACCCAACTGCCTGGTTGCGCTCTGGTCGCCACCGGTATAGGTGCCTGCCTTGGTTACCCATGGAGTGGTGGCCGACGAGAAATTGTTGCTGGCAAAGTTGGCCTCAGGCTGCGATTGCAGATAATTATGAATGGCCTGCTGCATGGCCTCGGCATTATCGAGGTTGTAAACACAAGCCACGAGGGTATCGCTGCCGGGCAGTCCGAGTTGAGCCACGCTGTCGGCATAGTTGCGCCACTGCTCCATCTGGTTTACGCTATCGTTTACTGCGTCGGTGGTGCGATTGGGCTTGGGTTGCTGTGCCGCATCGGCCAGAGCCTCCTCCAGAGTAGGATACAACCGGGCCAGACAGAATTTGTCGTAGGCTGCCTTGGCGCCCAGCCAGCGGTAGCTCAATGCAAGGTGAGTGTAGCTGCCAGTAGAGAACACCGTTTCCTGACGGTTCCAGGTATCGGTGGGTTGGAGGTTCAGTACTGTCTGGTCTTCAGAAGTGCCATTCTTCGAGAGCGACAGCTTCTGCCATGAGCCGGAGTTGTTCTTTGTGGTTACGCCAAAATAGTAAGGAGTGTTGGCCTGCACATCGGCACTGTTGTGCAGCGATGCCGTAGATGTGGCTCCACCGTGGGTCCATGCCTGCAGGTAGGCGCTGCCATCGGGTCCGCCGAAGGGCACCACCTGGAAGTCAGGCTGTCCCGGTGCACTGCCGGTACCGTTGGTCCAGCTGTCCATGCCGTAGCTGAAGTCGCCGTTCCACAGTATGTTGCCGCCCATGTACCAGGTGGCGCCATTGTAAACCACGGGAGTGCCGGGCTCGGTAGTAGAAAGTGTAGAGGCCAGTTCGGCTGTATAACGGTTCACTCCATTGAGTGTCACCACATGCACTCGCAGAGTGGTGCCACGGGGCAAGCCCTTTACTGTGTAGGTATAATCAGCCTCAGGCTCCTTCTGGGCTATCGTGTCGACGGTTACCCACGAACCGTTTACCAGCTTTTCTATGGTCATGCTGCGGTTCCACTCGCCGTTATATTCGTGCCAGGTGAGTGTGGTGGTTGAGTCGGCAGGATTAAAGTTAACCGCCAGCCTGTCGGGCGATTTCATATCGGGTGTGCGTGGCGTTACGCCGTAACTGCTGTTGAAGGCCAGCCGGCTGCTCTTGGCGGCATAATATTCGCCCATGGGTGTGAGCTTAGAGCCGTCCCACACGCGCCGGCAGTCCTGCACGGCATTGTATATGGCATAGCGCTCTATGTAGTCGGTGCTCTCAAGACCGTCTACAATAGGTGCCATGTGCTTTTTCTCAATGGCGTAGTTGGCAGCGGTGCCGTTGGTGTTGCTGCCCGGCCAGCCTGTCCAGTTGGCGCCGTAGTTCATCTCGGTAATCCAGATAGGGCGCCCGGTGCGGTCGTGAATGGCCTTCAAAGTGGTCTGCCAGTCACTCCAGTCCTGATACCAGTAGCAGTGCAGGGCCACGAAGTCGCAGCGCCATCCACGTTTGTCAATCGAATCGATGAAGCTGTAGAGCCACGTAAGGTTACTTGCCATGGCAGGCGAACCCAGGCGTTTGCCGGTAGCCATCATCTGCGGCCAGGTCTTCAGCACTTCATCGACCGAGACATCCTGTTCTTTCGCATCGGCCGTATTGTCGGGCTCGTTGTTGCCAAGCAGGTTAGGCGACGAACCGTTGGTACCGCAACTCTCAATGCTGGGCCAGCCCTCATGGTGGTGCTGGGTTACAAACTCACGATTGGGCCAGCTGTAATTGCCGTTGTCCCAGTTATAGCACCAAGTGGTGTTCAGTTTATCGTTAACGGTGGTGCTGCTGCCGGCATAGCCTTTCTTGTTTACGTCGTTCCAAACCATCACGCGAGCCGACGATACCTTGCCGCTCAGCGCGGCGGGCAGGTTGATGGTGCGGTTCCCGGTGTCGGCAATGAAGATGCGGCTGTAGCCTGTGCCATCGGCATAGTTGGCCAGGCAGAGCATGTAGCCACGGTGCAGAAAGACGCTCTGCACGCGGTTGTTGTAAAGCGGACCGAGTGCATTCATCTTATCGCTCACGCTGAGTGGCAGCTTCATACCACTCAGGTCGGTGCCCGTGTAAAGAATGCACGGAGCATCAGTGGCATTCATCGGCATAATGATGGACCCCTGGTTGTAAACCTTTAACTGGCAGTTGGTACCGTTAACAGCCGTGGCACCATCGATGGTTATATATTGCAGATAATTGGCAGCCAGCGAAGGCTTAACCTTTTTGAATATCACCACTGCCTCATCGCCGGCACTCATCGCGATGCTGCCGGTAGATGTAATAGGCGTGGCCGACGTGATAACATAATCGGTTTTGCCTTGTAGGGTAACTGCTGTGGTTACCTGCGTTACTGTTTTCGTATCGGCAAAGGCCATTGAGGCAATAAGACAGAAACACGATAATAATAAAGTAGTAAATCGTAATTGCATAGGTGGTTAAAATGAAGGTATGGTTTGAAAAGAAAGTGGTGGGCGGCCCCTTCACCGCCCGGTTAGTTATGTTAATTTCAGACGTTTTGTTGTTTGAATGCTTCCATGGCACGCCTTATCACGGGTGCCATATCATAATAGCGGTACTCCGCCAGCCTACCGCCGAAGATCACGTTCTCCTGCCGGGCGGCCAGCTCACGGTATTTATCGGCCAGCCGGTTGTTGCGTTCATCGTTCACGGGGTAATAAGGTTCCATGCCCGGCTGCCACTCCTCGCTAAACTCACGGCTCACCACTGTCTTGGGATTACGGTACACCTCATCGCCAAACATCTCGAAATGTTTATGCTCAATGATGCGGGTAAAGGGCACCGAGGCATCGGTATAGTTCACCACGGCATTGCCCTGATAGTTGGGCGTATCCATTACCTCGGTTTGCAGATGGATGGAGCGATACTCGAGTTTGCCGAGCCGATAGTCGAAGTACTCGTCAATGGCACCGCTGTACACTATCTTGCCTACCTCCACCGTGTCGTCGGCAGAGCACGTGAGCATGGCCGGACGATGGAACTGCCAGGTACCCGACTTTGTTTTGCGACAGTCGAGCTCGTGCAGCGGAGTGCGCAGCAGCACGTCGGCGCCTTTCAGCAACTCATCGATAAGCACGTTGTAGCCGCCCTTGGGAATGCCCTGGTGAGCGTCGTTGAAGTAATTGTTATTAAAGGTGAACCTTACCGGCAAGCGTTTGATGATGAAAGCAGGCAGCTGTTTGCACTCGCGGCCCCACTGCTTCTCGGTGTAGCCCTTGATGAGCCGTTCGTACACATCGCCACCCACAAGCAGTTTGGCCTGTTCCTCCAGGTTGCGCGGTTCGGTGGCACCCGCTGCCTTTAATTCTCTGGCAGCCTCGGCACGCTGAATGGACAGTTTGCTCAAGGCCTCGGCAGGTGTGGTTACACCCCACATCTGGCAGAACGTGTTCATATTGAAAGGCAGATTATACAGTTTGCCCCGATAAAGAGCCAGCGGACAGTTGGTGAAACGGTTGAACGGCACCAGACTGTTCACGAATTGCCACACCTCCTCGTCAGACGTATGGAAGATGTGCGCACCGTAACTGTGTACGTTGATGTCGGCTATGCGCTCGCAGTGCACATTGCCGCCCGTGTGTTTGCGCTGGTCGATTACCAGACAGCTTTTGCCCGCCTTATGCGCCAGATAAGCAAAGGTGGCACCAAAGAGTCCGGAACCAACAATAAGATAATCGTACTTCATACTCGCAAAATTACCAATTTTTCGGCTATGAAGCAACAATTATCAACAAAAAGTTTATAATGACAGAATATTATAAGGGTAGAATTAAGGGTACGGTCCTGTTTTACCGTACCCTTAATTGAATAAAAATTATCGCTTCACGATCTTTGTAACGCTGTTGCCCCGCTTGATAATGAACAAGCCCTTAAGGCTGCTGTTCATAAACGAGCGCATGCTGCCGCAGTAAACGCATACACCTTGTGCGGTGTAAACAGCAACGGTGGCAGAAGTATCGTTCACATTCAACTTGCCAATAGCATTGGTTTGCTCAGGCAGGGTTACCATGAAAGTGGCTGTTGGGTCGGAGTCGTAGAGCACATCGCCCGACAAAGCCTGCAGGTAATACGAATAGGTATGTCCGGCTGTGAGTGCATCGAGGGTGTATACAGTGTCGGTGAGGTTATCAATGGTCCACGACGGATCAGCGACACTGTCAACACTGGCAGAATCTACTAACCCTCTCACCACGCTGAAGTTGCTCAGGAAGAGTCGCTCATGATTGGTTTGCAGACTCACCTTGTAATTGCCTTGACCCACGGTTATCACCTTATAGAAGGTATCGGGGGTGCTGGTGGCTTTGAAACGCTCACGATACACCTGGGTGCCTGCGGTATCGGTAACCGTTACGTAGTAGTTTACGCTGCGACTGGTGTAGGCGCGGGCTGTGAACTTAAGCGTAAGTGCGCTGTCGTTCTGTGCCAGGGCGAGTACTGGTGTGGTAAGGGTGCCATTAACGCCATACTTGCCCAACTGTGCCATACCGCCTGCCTGATAAATGTTGCTGCCGGTCCAACCGGTTTGCTGCATATAGCTGTCAAGCGAGTCGGCAATATCGGTGCTGTGGGCCAGGGAATAAGATCCTGCCTTCAAGCCACTGAAATCATCGGCTGCCATTACCTGTCGAACCGAATCGGGCAGTACATCTTTCACTACAAGCCTGTACGACTGCGCGCCATCAACGGGCTGCCAGCTGAAGGTGATGGAGCTGGCAGTGGTGAGGGGCTGCAACAATTGCGGCTGCAACAGCTTTTTCTGCATGAACGAGAAGGTAACGATGCCATCATCGAGAGCGATGCCCGACACAGATTTGCCGAGCGGCGTACCATCAGAGAGCACCGACGACGGCGTGGTGTTGTCGGTAAAGGCCGTAGCTTTGCCGCCGTTAGGGAATAAATCGCCCTCGTAGGCCACGCCCCGTGTGCCGTCGGCAGGCATAATGCTCACACCGAAGTTAGTTTCGTCGTTGTTCACCGAGTTCAGACTCCATTTGGTGTCGCTGTAATTCACGTGCGTTATCATCAGGCCCGATGCAGCCTGGGGGGCATCCCACCCCCGCTGCTCACGGTTCTCGAGCACAAAGTACTCGTTGCTGTTGTTGGATGTAAGCACATAGGCCCTGGCTGAATCGGCAAGGCACGGCAACTGTATGCCGGTAGCGGGCGCATTGAGCGGCGTGTAGTTGAGCCAGCGCATGCAATAACGCTCGAAGGCCGAGTAGGCAGCAGGCGTCTTGGTGTCGTTGTTATAGCAACCACGGTCCATAATGTCCCACTGTCCGAGTGCCACACCCGAGCCGCCATTGGTTTGGTACAAGTCGGGCAAGCCCAGCACATGACCAAACTCATGACAGAACGGACCTATGCCGGTGAGCGTGGTGCCCGTGGCATTCATCAACTCTGATGAGCAGGCATAACGGTTCACCTGCACGCTGTCGAGCGTGAGGTACACGTTGCGCTCGTTGATGTAGGCTTGATGAGGCCAGATGGTATAACTCGGAGCGCCATACGACTGCGCATAACCGGCGTAAATAACGTAAACAAAGTCGACGTAGCCATCGTGGTCGTTGTCGTACTTCGAGAAGTCCACATTGTATAAGGTGTCGGCCTGCTCGCAGGCCTCCTTAATCATAATCGAGGCGTTGGCATCCTGATTGTAGTCGCCTCCATCAGCTCCATAGAAGTTGATGGGCTTGTTGAGTTTGACAGGGCCCACCACATCGAAGTTCAGACGGAAGTTGCCATACGACTGATCACTGAAGAACTTTTTGATGCTGCCCGTGGCTCCATCGTAGTTGTAGTTGTCGCCATTGGCAAAATCGTTGAACAGCTGCTGATTGTACTCTGGCTGGAACGAGTTGTCGGAGAATTCGACGAGCAGGACAATACCTTTCAAGTCGCCCCGTGTAGGGAACGAAGTGCGGCCATTGGCATCCAGGCCGCTCATGCGGTGCATTGCGGCAATGCGGTTCACGTGCTGCTTGTAGTAGGTATTGAAGTCTACCTTGCCCACCGGCACGAAGTCGCCCGTAATACTGTCTACACGCAGCATCTCGCCGTCGGCAGAATAGTAGGCGTGGCAGTGCTCGTCGCCCACCAGGCGCACCGTTATCACCGTGCCGTCGCTCTGACGGTGGGTAATAACCACGTTGTTGACGGGTATGGCCATAACGTTAGCAGGTGCGCCGAACATAACAGCCAGCATCAATAAAAAAGTGTAAAAGACGGATTTTTTCATTTGATTACAATTTTCTTAGCTTGGTTGCCTTGTTTTACAATGTAGACACCGGCGGGCAGAAGCAGATGGTTAACATCAGAAGCACTGGCGGTTGCAACTTTGGCGCCATTCACAGTGTACACCGATGTGTGGCCATTACCTTGAAGTTTTGCGTTAACGGTGCCAATGCCGGTGGTTGTATTTGTGATGCCAGCCACAGCGCCGTTGGCCAAAGTGCCATCGGAGTTGATAAGCAGTGCCACTACCCTGAGGTTGCGCTTGTTAGCGTAAGTACCCGGAATCAAGGGCAGGGTGAACTGCTCGGTGTGCTTCTGGCGTGCCACAAGGGGCGATGTGGTAAACGTAGCACCCTCAACGGTGTTGTAAACAGCGCGTGCCACATCGTTGTAAATCACGTCAACCTGATTGGGAAGCTTCTCCCACCCGTTGAATGCACCGCTCGAACCGCCGCTGAAGCCATTGGTCTGAGTGCCGGGCAGTGAATCCTCGAGCAGCACATAGCTTACATTATACGAAGGCACAGCCATGTTCTGGGCAGTAGCCACGGTGGTGTTGAGCAGCAAGGCAGTAGAGTCGGCATTGAACCGGGCCGTAAGCCACAAGCCCACAGTGCCGGCCTGCTTCTGAATGTAAGAATAAATGCGGCGCACGTTGCCCCATGGCTCTGAAACATGCGTAAGGCGGTCCATGTAGGCATCGGGATAGCCAGAAATGGTATTAAGCACGTCGTTGTAGTTGTGGTCGGCATCGCTGATGGTGAGCGTATCTTCGCCCCCGTGAATGCAAATGCTGATAAACTCATCGGGATAATGCGCCTGCATGTACCTGGTCTCCTCTATTCCGGCCACACAGAACTGGCACCAGTTGCCGGTACTCTCCTCCATCACCACGCGGTGCTTGAAGAGCGAGTCACGCTGCTCGATGCTCTGCTGCACGGTGTTGTAGCCGGCGGCTGTCTGTGCATCGCCATTTACACTGGCCAGACTCACGGTTACGTTGTTTGAACCAATGGTTAAGGGCAGCGTGCACAGCACGGTGTCGGTGGCATTGGCGGCCACATTCAAACCCGAAAGGGTTACACCAGTGGCTCCATTGTTCAAAGTAACGTTGGCTACAGGCTCTGTGCCGGTGTTGCGGAGCAGATACGAGGCTGTGAAGGGGTCGCTGTAGGTATATTGAGGCAATGGCAGAGGCTCTAAAGTGGCCATATTGGCTGGCAGGTTGCTGCCTTTCACCACTGCCTGAATGCAGAAGGAGCCCGAGATGATTGACCAGGTGGACATGCTGTTGATGAACACGGTGTCGGCCAAAGTGGAACTGTAGTTGTCGTAACCGGCTCCCTGGTCGGCGCCCTCGGCAAATGTGGCCTTATAGCCCAGTGTGAGTGTATCGGCCGTAAGCTGATAAGGTGTATTGAGCTCAACGGTGTTCCAGCCTTTCTTTAGTGCACCCACTTTTTGTGAATAAAGCGGACGGGCATCGTGACTGTGGCGCTTCACGTACACGGTGACGTTCTGCGCATCCTGTGCCAGACCGATTTTCACGGCCGTGAGCTGTGCGCCACCATCGGCATAGCACTTCATCAGGCTGGCCGGGAACACCACATAGGGTGTGATAACCTGGTTGCCACTGCCGTAGCCCTGCTGAATCTGTTCGGCATAACGCAAAACAACACCATCCTGAGCATTAACCCGGATGGTGTTGAGTATGCAGAACAGAAAAGAGAATAACAAGATGTATGTTCTCATTTTCAATTCATTAAAGTTAAAGTTACTTTACGGTAACCTTTTGGTTATTTACTACGTAAACGCCCTTAGCCAGACCGTTGAGAGAAGTGGCGTTGCGGCGAACCAGTGCACCGTTAACAGTGTACACGTTGAAGGCACCCTTGCTACCGCTTACCACCTGGCTGATGCCGTTGGTCAGTGTAACGGTTGCACCCTTGGTGAGCTGTGACTCGCCCTCGGTGTAAACCACTGATACCTGGTAAACGTAGTCGCCGTTGGCTGCAACCTTGTCGGTGTAGTCGGTAGAGGTTACGTTAGAAGCGATGAGCTCACCGTTGCGATAGATGTTGTAGCCCTTGAAGTGGAGCTCAGTGGTGCCGCCGAAGAGCGGAGTATAAGTTACATCGTCGAGCAAGAGCACCAAACCGTTGTCCTGAGTGGTGTGACGGATGGCAAAGTAGCGTGCATCGTCGGGCAGCGTGAAGCCATTCTCCTGCCAGTTGGTGTAGTTCACTGTGCCGTTACCCACCAGGGTAAAGGTCTTCAGGAAGTCGGCCATCTTGGTAGTGTCAGAAGGCATCTCGGCCGAAGAGCTGAGCACCTCGAAGGTTTCAGGACCGTATTTTGTCTGTGCTTCCTTAGTCCAGAAGTCTACATCACTGCCACCTGCAACCATCGGCGAAATGAGCCAGTTGTCGTTAGGCATTGAAGCCGACTGGCCATCGCTGGCGCTGAAGGCAGCCAGTAACTGCTTGCCAGAGTGAGGCTGCAGTACATTGAATTTGCTGAAGCCGGCATCGTCGCGGTTCCAAACCTGCCATGCCTGGGGCTCGAACACATGAGGAATCTCAGGACCACTGAAGTACATCGGCACCTTCTTGTCAGCATCGTAGGTAGTCCAGTCGCCAATTGAGTCGATAATGAACTCCTGATAAGAGTCGAAGCCATCGGTAACGGCATCGGTCATATCCATGCTCTCGGGTGCGCTCCATGTAAGCTTCACCTCATTATCCTTGCCGGTAGCCTTCAAATCAGCAGCCTTGGGATACTTAGGACCGTTGAGGTAAACCCTCACAGTGTCGGTAGCATTGTTAGAGAGTTTTGTATCGGCAGCATAAACCACCTTGGCATAGTAGCTTGCAGTGTCGCCAGCCTCAGTAAGAGGCGAGTTAACGCTGAACGAGTAGTCGTGGGTCTCACTCGGGTTGAGTGCCACTCCGTCGGCCGAAGCCACCTTCTGGCCATTCTTGTAAACCTCTACAGAGTAGTTGCTTGCTGCCTTGCTGCCTGCATTGAGCACCTTAACGGTAACAGCAGAAGGTGTACCGATGCTCATACGGGCCGGAATGTTGTAGCTCTGAATCATCAGGTCGTTGTCGGCATAAGCATCAATCTCGAAACGATCCAGGTAAATTGCGGCGCTTCCATCAGCTGTGTAAGCGTAAACTTGGAAGGTAATGTTGCCATTGCCCGCAAACTGCTGCAGGTCGATGGTGTGGCGCTGCCAGCCAGTGTTGCCGTTGTTATACTGGAAGGTGCCCAGATTAACGGTATCGGCATCGTCTACCGAGGCGTAGAGTGTTACGTAAGCATCACCCTCGTCGGCCTCAGCGCCATGGTACATATAGAATGAGAGAGCTGAGCGTGAGTTGGCTTTCAAGTCAACACGCGGACTCTGAAGGTAGCAACTCTGAGGTGTGGTACCGGCGTTGGCAAACTGCAGTTCGCCGCCGTCGTTATCGAAGGGATCGACAGCTGCGGTACCGGCGCCGATTGCATTCCATGAGGTAGAACCGATGCCAGCGTGAGTAACCCACGGAGTAGTGCTCAAACCAGCTTGTGCAAAGCTTTCCTTGTAAGGCTGAGCGTAAGGTGTACCCACCAGGGTGCGTGCTATTACGCCATGGCCCTCGCCTGTTGCAGAAGAAGGATAAACGGAATACTGTACATAAGCCTGCTGTGAACCGTCGGGAATAGTTACCTGGGTATCCTCGTAGCTTGTGGCGGTAATGCCGGTGGCAATGTCATCCCACTCATACATATCGCTGTTGTAACGCTGTATGCGGTAAGTTACGGTTGACGGATCAACGTAGCCACCGTGCAGACCCTTAACCGAGGCCTTGTCCCATGTGATGCGGCCCACGCCATTGCGAGGCATTGAAGCCTTAACGTTCTGGATGGTGTCAGGAATATCAATACCCACATAGCTGCTTAAACGCTTCTCGGCACCCATCAGGCTGCTGTAAGCACGCACGTTGTAAACCACTTCGCCAGAAGCAGTGTGAGTGGTGCTGTAGCTGTACTCCTTGCCGGGAACAGGGTTCTCGATGGTCTTCTCAGGTGTAGTAGATTCACCACGGAAGATTTCAATCTTGCTCAGAGAAGAAAGACTCTTGCCATTGATGGTCTTCGAAGGAGCGGTGAAGGTAAGGGTAGAAGCAAGTTCTCCCTTGTCGGCAGCCACCAGACGGGCGTTGCTCACGGTATCAGGAGCCTCTACGCTGGCGTCGGGCTTCACGGAGATATTGGTTACACTGAAGTCGGTTGGCGTATAGTTGGAGCAATAAGCCTGGATAGCCAGGTAATAATTACCGTTGGCAGGCACGCTGAACGTAGCTGAGTGCACAGTAGAATCTTCCTCTGTGCAGAACTCATCGAGCTTCAGCTTCCAGGTATTCACATCGTTCAAATCAGAGATAAGGTAAGCACCAACCTCTACAGGCGTATTGAATGAGCCGTGCTGAGAAGTGAACGACAGGCGATACTGCTTATCGGTGGTAAGATTACGAATCTCAGGTGAGATAAGGTAATCGTTCTGAGCACTCCAGGAAGTAGAAATCACCATACCAAAGTCCAAGCCATTCTGATACTGGCCCCATGTAAGACCATCGCCGTTGGCGTCGATGATCTTCCATAAGCCACCATCGGTAGCATCGGTAAAGCCCTCGGTGAAAGGCACTACATAGTAAGTACCATAAGCCACGGTGTTAGTGGTGGCCGAAAGGCCAGCTTTGCCGTCCGCCATAGGTGTAACGGTGTAGCTGTAATGAGCACGGTTACCCGGCAGAATATCATTATATAAGGTATCGTTTACATTGGTAGCAACAACCACGCTGTCGGGATTACGCAGCACCTGGTAGCTAATGGCATTGTCGTCAACGTATCCGTTGTGCACGGTGCCTTTAGGTTTGCGCCATGAAATATGGGCCTTGCCTGTAGAGGCATCTACGGTAAGCGACACGCTGTCGGGCTCTGCAGGCACATCAGAGCCCACATAGTAAGTGAAGCGGCGGCTTTGCGACTTGCCATCGGCATTGGTTACATAGAACTCAAAGGCATTTTCACCATCGTTGATGTCGGCAGATAAAGTAGCGGCTGCGCCACTCTCAACATCCTGCTCGACAATGGTAGTGCCATTATCTTTCAGCACTGCATGCAGAGTGGTGCTGAAGGCAGTACCATCGGCTGTTGCATTGGGTGCATTGAAAGTAAGGGTAATCTTAGTGGGTTTGGTCGCTACAGTAGAAGCAGAATCAACACTGTAAGTTGCAACGATATTTCTGGGCACACCCGGAGCCTTGTCGGCTACAGGTTCGGTGTAAAGGCCCTTGATGCGCTCGTTGCCCGGGAACTGAGCCAGCGTGTTGAACTGAGCTGTTTTTACGTTGCCGCAATATAAATAGGTTTTATCGTTGTGCAGGCCCACTACATACAGGCTGTCACCATCGAAGTAAGCATCGGCAGGATCATCACCATTTTCGAAGTTTACATTAGATACGCCTACGTCGGAGGCATTGCCCGTAGTCTTGTCAATTTTTACAAGCTTCGACGAGTTCATACTTGCTCCATACAGCGTACCATCGGGTGCTGCGGCCATCCATACATAAAAGCTGTCGGTCTTGCACAGTGTATCCACCTTTAGCGTAGTAGGATCCATACTTACGAGAACATGCGTGGGAGGCATTGGCGCATTGTTCGCCCAATCCCAAGGTTCATCGTTCCACAGCTCCATGTAGGCCTTGCCCGTAGTCTTATCGTAGGTGGCGCACTGCTGAGGATATAAGCCCGGCATGCTGATGGTATCGCCCACCTGCTGCCAGGTGTTGGCATCGAACACATACATTGTGGTGTTGGCATGCGGATTGTAATCGTCATCCGTATAAGGATGCATCACACCCATGTAGTATTTGCCGTTGGCATAAAAGGCAAAGTTGGGATCTGAAGGCAGAGCGGCTGATGTTGTAACCGTTGTAAACTGCACGGGGGCACTTGCCGGGAAGTAGTAAATGCCGGCCGGATAGCTGGTATTTAAACCGTAAACCTGACTATTGTGCTTGTTGTAACCATAAAGCACCGGTGAGTTAGGGTCATTGGTCAGGGCAGGGATATTGGCCTGCACGCTGGCTTTAGCCACTTTTTTGGCCATGCGCTGCTGATAACGCGCCGGACCCAGTACCGGATTGAATTGCTTCCTGGTTTGCTTCACGGCGGAGGGAGCAACATCCTTGGCAAAGATTCCTGCGGGAATGGTCTTGTGATTCTTCAGCGTAGGCGTGAGCGTCTGGGCATACAACGCCGTAAACGATGAAGTGGCAAGCATCACCGCAAAGGAAACAAGGTAATTTTTCCTCATAGATAAAAACTTAAATTTATTAAACACTCTCTTACAAAATAAATAACACAATTCGGAGAAGCTCTGCAACAGCCCTGACGCTTTCCTGGGGGCGATTGGGGTGCCACAAAGCTCTGGTATATTGTTCTGAGTTGCAAAGTTAATACTTTTGAAATTAAAATGCAAAAAAATGTGCTTATTTAATAACAAATTATTACTTTAGTGAAAACGCAACCACAAAAAGTAAAAGTGAGTAATGACTTATTAGGATAGAACCGCCGCCACAAGGACCGCACCCTGACTTCGTCAATGCGTCACCCTGAATCGAGAATAAGTTTTTGGAAAATAGTCACGTACAGCCCCCCTACGGGGACATGTCCCCGCAATTGATTTGCGACGTCCCCGAAGGGGGCGAACACGGTTAGCCCCATGTCGAAGCGCAGCGTAGACATGGGGTATTTGATACCCCTGTGTGCATTCGTCCTCGAAGAGGGCGAACCTGTATACCCACTTGCGCCCCACGTTGCCACGTGGGGTTAACCATGTTCGCCCTCTCCGAGGACGTTTGATTCTGTGTTGTTGTCTTAACCCCAGGTTTCGGCTTCGCCTCAACCTGGGGCTAACCGTGTTCGCCCCCTTCGGGGACGGCCCGGCAAATGTCCACCGTAGGGTGCGGCCTTTATGGCCGCCCTAAGTGGCACGTAATTCCAACCCAATCACCCAATTGCCCGACACACCGGGCCCTTAGGGCGGCCACAAGAGCCGCCCCTACGGGGGACAAAGCCTGTACATGATTTTCTGCTTCGTATCATCTGGAGATGGCAAGACAATATAAGTCAGGACAAGGACATTGACTGTCTGCCGGGCTGTTAAGGAGGGATATCATTCCATAATTCGTAATTGCGTCACCATCAATTGCAGAAACAAGCTTATAACAACTGATAATCAATGAAAACTCTTCATCCAACCAAAGATGTGATGAAGTCAGGAAATTATTACTTTAGTGAAAATGCAACCACAAAAAGTAAAAGTGAGTAATGACTTATTAGGATAGAACCGCCGCCACAAGGACCGCGCCCTGCTTTCCGGCCCTTATTAATTAATGCATTATATGGTGGGTTACCCTACAACCTGACATTCAAACTGGCACCCAGAACCATGACGTGGATGTACTCGCCGGAGTGGATGGCATGGGGCGGCTGTATGTTATAATCAAGGAAGATAGAAGTTTCCAAATGGCGACGCAACCAGTAGCTTACGCTCAAGCCTGTGCCGAAACCCAAGCCGCAATTGTGGGGAACCTGTACATTGGGCGTGTTGGTGCGACTGTAGTACACGTGCTCGGCAAGCAGTTTGGTGCCCAAGCGGAATCTTGGAGTAAGCGGTAGCGAGAAGTATGGACCGGCCGAGAGAGCATAGTAATCGAGCGTGCGGTCCTCAGCATTCACGCCATTGGTGGTGTATTGCAAGTAGGCACAGTTCCAGCGCAACCCTACTCCGATATAAGGTGAGAAGAACCAGGCTCCTTCGAGGCCAGCCACCGTACCGGTTGAGGTGTGGAAGGTTATGGTTTCACTAAGGTCGTAGTTACCCAGCGGTAACGCAAAACCTGCATAGTAGCTCAAAAAAGAGGGGTTGCTGCGACAAGGCACCTTGAAGCTGTAGTTATCGGGACGGTTCAATCCGCGCTGCTTAAACAGCGCGTCGGCTATCCAGTAGCCAAACTCGGTAGACATGGTGCCAATGGCTGCGCCTGCCATTACATCGCCCAGCCAGTGCCGGTTGTTCACCACGCGCATCAGTCCGGTGGCCGACGCAATGGCATAGCCGCCCACGCTGACCCATGGCGACAGGTGTCCGTACTCTTTGTCGAGCATGGTGGCAAGCATAAAGGCGGTGGCGGTGTGACCAGAGGGGAAACTGCGGTGATTGGAACCGTCGGGGCGCTCCTCCTTGATGGTAGTCTTCAGTGTCTGTACAGTGGCTCCCATCAATGCGGCACTGAACGCGGCCGAGCCCATGAAGCGGTTCCACGAACTACGTGAGGGCACTCCCAGTGCCTTCATTGCCAGCAACACAGCTCCCGGAGTATATTGCAGATAGTTATCGATGCTGTTGCCATACTCCGGCAAGAAGTCGTTGCGCAACTGACGGAACTTTTTATTCTGATGCTTGATGAGCAGTGAGGCCGTAAAGGTGGGCACGCCTGAATAAAGTGAAGTGAAAAGGCGGTTATGGGCAAGGCGGTCCATCAGGTTGGGGCGTACCCTGGAGCATAAGGTATCTTGGGGTGCAAAGGTTCCCGGGATTGAATCGACACCTGCTTCAACCACAATGTCGGCATGAAGGCGCACGCTGTCGGGTGGTGGCGGACAGGGGTAAGCCTTTGTCCGGCCATCGGCGTCGTGATAAAGGCGGAACGAAGTGAACCAGTCCTTCAGCACTCCTTTATATCCGTTTTGCGAATCGCTCACCATAAGCAGTGCCCTGCTGCCGTCGTGCAGGCGCGGACCAAGGCACATGCCCTCGTAGTTGGCAAGCCGGCGCGAGGTGAGTGTAAGGCGGGTGGTGAACTGGGAGAGCAGTTGCTTGGGATAGCGCAGACTGTCGCCAGCCACGCCTTGCAGCACATAGAGTTTGCAGTGAACCCACGCCCCCACCTTGAGTTTTGGCACATAGAATTCGCGCTCGAGCACAAGCACGCTGCCATCGTCGAGCGCACACAGTTCGCTCACGCCGTGGGCATAGGCAAAAGCCCTGGCTTCGTTGCCCTGCGGGGCATCGAGCTGATAAGGAAAGGTGCGCAGCAGCTTGCCCCTACTGTCCATCTGCCGCAGGCTGATGTCGCCGTTTTCCAGGCAGTTCCACATCTTCTGCGTATGAGCATTGTAGGTGAGCGATTCATACCCGTAGCGACCGTTCTCGGGTTGCACTATCACACTGTCAGCTGAAGGCTGATAGCACACGCCCTCTAAATCGCGCCCGCTGCCCGTGGCAACAAAGGGTCCACGGCGCACTGAGGTGATGTTGCCGCTCACAGAATCTACATCAATATAAAAAAGGTAGTAACCAGCCTGGGGCGAGCTGTCGTCAACCACGGCGTAGCGGTTGCCGCCGAGCCATGCTATGCCGCTGTAGCCGCCATGAGGCACCGTGCCGGCGAATGTGGCAGGGGCACACGCCTCCACCCTCCACCGTGCGGCAGCGGGCAGTGCAAATAACCACAGCAACAACAAAAACAGTTTAAGCACGCAGTTCATTGAGGCGTGCTATGTATTTGCCTAAGATGTCGAATTCTATGTTAACCACCGTGCCCTTCTGCATGTCGCAGAAGTTGGTGTGCTCACGGGTATAAGGAATAATGGCCACCTTAAACGTGTTGCTCGTTGGCTCGCACACAGTGAGTGAAACGCCGTTCACTGTTACCGAGCCCTTGTCTACGCAGAAATAGCCGCGGCGGGCCATTTCGGGGTCGAACTTATACTGAAAGGTAAAGTAGGTAGAGCCATCGGCGTCCTGCACGTCGATGCAAGTGGCGGTAAGGTCAACGTGGCCCTGCACCAGGTGCCCGTCAAGCCGGCCATTCATCGGCATGGAACGCTCCACGTTCACCTTGCTGCCCACTTTGAGCAAGCCCAGGTTGCTGCGCACCAGTGTTTCGTGCATGGCTGTAACCGTGTACTCATTGCCCTTGATATTAACCACTGTGAGGCACACACCATTGTGACTTATACTCTGGTCGATTTTCAGCTCGTTGGTGAACGAGCAGGTAAGGGTAAAGTCGATGTTACCCTCATACTTACGTATGGCCGTAACCGTAGCCATCTCTTCTACAATACCACTGAACATGCTTAAAAATAAGAAAAAAGGGGTGAATCGTGATGTGATGAAAACTCCGAATCATAAATGATTTGGGTGCTCTCCACTTTTGTAATCCACTGGTTTTGCAACTTAGTCCCCGCAGGGAATTTATGTGGCCCGCCATCGGTAAAAGAAGACAACCCGGTTTTCAAAAATTATTTGATGAGTATCCCGATCTAACCGATCCACCCCCTATAGTTTTTGATTGAACTCAATTCGTTAATCTCTGTTGCAAAGATAAGCGTTTCGTATGGATTAACCAAAGTTTTTTTAATCTATTAACACTTGTCATGATAGTGCCCTGAGATCCGCATTTTGTAATCACGTTACCATGCGCTGGTAATTACATTACCATGCGAAGGTAATCATATTACCATGCAACGGTAAACACGTTACCAGCCTTTGGTAATCACATTACCAGAAAATAATAAAAGTCTGGTAATGCGTTACTCCTTCATCAACTTATCAAAAAAGTCGTCCAGATCCTTGTCCATGTCCTTCATAATGTCGCCCCCGATAATCACCGTATCATCGTCGGCCACATACAGTTCGGCCACATGTTCGCGCTCATCGTTCTCGAGCAGCACGCTGAAAGGCTTCAGCACACCCATGCCATCGATCACTTCGTGCAGTCGCTTAAGCTGTGCACGCAGCACCTGTGTAATTCCTTCATAAAAATCATCACCCTTGTAGTCAATCCACTGCTCCACCACGCACCGGGTAATTTCCTGGTCGTCGTCATCGAAAGCCAGCATCTCGCCAGAATCCTGCGATACAATTACATGTATGTCGGTAAGGACGGCATTGTCGGCAGAGGCATCGAGTTTCTGAGCAATCTTTCTGAAGAAGCGCTCGATTTGTTGTACGGTTTGGTCGGTAATTTTCATTTCACCCATAGTTATATGTTTTAGGCACATCTGCAACAGCATGCAAATGTAATGCAAAGTTACGAATTAAATTGAAACATACAAGGAAGAGCAATAAACTTTTATGAAATTAGTAAAATATTTTGTTGGTAAAGAATAAAAACGTATCTTTGCATTTAACATGAAAACAAGATACACCATACAACATGAAAAAAAGATACACCATACATCCGGCTGTTGTAGAGTGGGTAGGCACCGACCGCGTAACGGTTAGTTTGGAGTCTACGGGTTATTGTGACACTTGCGGTGCCAGCCGCAGCTGTCTGGAATATGGCAACAAGCGCCACATTACAGTGCTCACCAACAAGGCAGAGTTTTACCATGTGGGCGACCATGTAACCGTATCAATCAGCAATGTGGCAGTAAAGATGGCTTACAACCTGGCCTTCACCATTCCCGTGGCACTGGTAGTGGTTGGACTCGTGGCAATGCACTGGTTCAAAATTAAAGACACTGCGGCGGCTGCACTGATTCTTTTTGTCGTAGCCGACTACTTTGTAACGCTCTACCTGATACTGCGCAACCAGCGCGGACGGTTTAAGTTCAAGCTGAGCAAACCACACAAAACAACATAGCACAAACACAAAATATATTTTACACCTATTATATAATAATTCCGAAATCCATTAAAATGACGTCTACCCTATTTTATTCAGCCCTTGTCCTGGGCATTATAGCCCTTGTGGCTGCCGTGGTGCTCTATGTGGTGGCACGGCGATTTGCCGTAAAGCGCGATGAGCGCATCGACCAGGTGGCAGCTCTGCTGCCTGGCGCCAACTGTGGCGGATGCGGCTTTGCCGGATGCAGTGCCATGGCGGGGGCTTTGGTAAAAGCAGCCGACAAGGGTGATATCAGCAGTTTGCAGTGCCCCGTGGGCGGCAGCGGCGTGATGCGGCAAATAGCCAGCACACTGGGTGTGGCAGCCGTGGCAACCGAGCCGATGGTGGCCGTGGTGCGCTGCAACGGCGACTGTAAACTAAGGCCCGTCGTGGCCGAGTTTGACGGCGTGCGCACCTGTCACATCATGAATATGCAGGGGCGTGGTGAATCGGCCTGTGGCTACGGCTGTCTGGGCTGCGGCGACTGTGTGGCCGCCTGCCGCTTTGGCGCCATCAGCATCAACCCCGACACGCATCTTCCCCAGGTAGACACCGGAAAATGCACGGCATGCGGGGCCTGCGCGAAGGCCTGTCCGCGGCAAATCATCGAGTTAAGACCCAGCAATGCCGGCAAGGGCCGCATCTACGTGGCTTGCCGCAACACCGACAAGGGTGCCGTGGCACGCAAAGCCTGCCAGGCTGCCTGCATAGGTTGTGGCAAATGTGCCCGCACCTGCAAGCACGGGGCCATCGAGATGCAGGGGGCACTGGCCTACATTGACTATACCAAATGCGTTACCTGCGGCGATTGCGTGGCAGTATGCCCCACGGGTGCCATTCATGCCGACAACTACACAGCACAAAACATAGCATCATGATGAAACTACATACATTCCTTCTGGGTGGCATTCACCCCGACGAACACAAGATAACCGCCGAGATGCCGCTGCAACAGGCGCCACTGCCCGAGGTGGCCGTGCTGCCACTGAACCAGCACATTGGCGCACCCGCTAAACCGGTGGTGAAACGCGGCGACAAGGTAAAGGTGGGCACACTGATAGCCGAAGCCGGTGGCTACGTGTCGGCACCCGTTTACAGTTCGGTGTCGGGCACCGTGGAGCGCATCGACAACTTTATTGATGCCAGCGGCTATGCCCGGCCCGCCATTGCCATCAGGCGCGAGGGCGACGACTGGGAAGACAGTATCGACCGCAGCGACGAGCTCGAGGAGGTTGAGGCACACAGCGAACTAACCCCGAAGCTAATTCTGGAGCGCATACAGAAGGCAGGCATCACCGGTATGGGCGGTGCCGGATTCCCTACTCACGTAAAACTGGTGCCACCACCCGGACAAAAGGCCGACTGCCTGGTTATCAACGGTGTGGAATGCGAACCTTATATCACCAGCGACTACCGGCTCATGATGGAACATGCCGATGAGCTGGTGGAGGGCATCCGACTGCTGATGCTGGCCACCGGAGTGAATGAGGCCAGGATTGGAATAGAAGCCAACAAGCCCAAAGCCATTGAGTTGCTGCAGCAAACCACTGCCGACGACGACAGCATCAACGTGGTGCCGCTGGCCATGAAATATCCGCAGGGCGGCGAGAAGCAACTCATCCAGGCCGTGCTGGGACGCGCGGTGCCACCACCACCGGCCATTCCGGTTAACGTGGGGGCCATAGTGGTTAACGTGGGCACCACGCTGGCCGTCTACCAGGCTGTTATGAAGAACAAACCACTGTTCGAACGCTTCACCACCGTGTCGGGTGCCGTGCCGCATCCCGGCAACTACGTGGTGCGCATGGGCACATCGTTTGGTGAGCTCATCAACCTATGTGGCGGACTGCCCGAAGGCAGCTGCAAAGTGCTGGCGGGCGGGCCCATGATGGGCCGCGCCGTATCATCGGTCGACGTAACTGTGTGCAAAGGCACCAACGCAATTACCGTTCTGGCAGGCAGCGATGCCGTTCGCCAGAAGCCCACACCCTGCATACGCTGCGGCAAATGCGTGGAGGTGTGCCCCATGGGATTGGAGCCTTACCTCATGGCAACTCTCTCGGCCAAAGGCATGTACAGCGAACTGGAGGAGAACATGGTTACCTCGTGCATAGCCTGTGGCTCATGCCAGTACACCTGTCCGGCACACCGTCCCCTGCTCGACTACATTCAGCAGGGCAAGGCAGCCGTAATGCAAATAATAAAGCAACGCAACAAAAAACCATAAAATGCAAAAGTTAATCGTTTCGTTTTCGCCCCACGCCCATGGCAACGACAGCACTCAGCGCAACATGTATGGTGTGCTGGTGGCACTTATACCCGTGGTAGCAGTGGCACTCTTCAGCTACGGGCTGGGTGCGCTGGTGGTTTTGCTCACCAGCATCGTGGCATGTCTGCTCACCGAATGGGTCATCACAAAATATCTGCTGCACCGCCCGTCTACGCTCAACGACGGTTCGGCACTCATCACCGCTGTGCTGCTGGCACTCAACCTGCCATCCAACCTGCCCGTGTGGATGGTTATTGTGGGCGCCGTGGTAGCCATCGGCGTAGGCAAGATGACGTTCGGCGGACTGGGTTGCAACCCCTTTAACCCAGCCCTTGTGGGCCGCTGCTTCCTGCTGGTGAGTTTTCCGGCAGCCATGACCACCTGGCCCGTGCAGCAGCAATGGCTGAACTACACCGATGCCGTGACAGCCGCCACACCGCTGAGCCTGATGAAGAAGGCCATCGTGAAGGGCGACATGAGTTGTCTGGACGGAATGCCCGACAGCTGGCATCTGCTCATCGGACAGACAAGCAACAGCGTGGGAGGCGGAGCTCTTGGCGAAGCATGCGCCCTGGCCATACTCATAGGTCTGGTGTATATGCTGGCGCGCCGCATCATTACGTGGCACATACCCGTAAGCATACTGGTTACCGTGGCCGTGCTTAGCGGACTGCTGCATTTGTGCAGCGACGTTTACGCATCGCCACTGCAGCAACTGCTGAGCGGCGGACTCATGCTGGGCGCCGTGTTCATGGCCACCGACTACGTTACATCGCCCATGACACACCGCGGACAAATCATCTACGGCATCTCGATTGGCGTGCTCACCGTTGTTATAAGGTGCTGGGGCAGTTATCCCGAAGGCGTATCGTTTGCCATACTTATCATGAACGGATTCACACCACTCATTAACCATTACATTAAACCGCAACGCTATGCAAAAGCTTAAATCATCGTTAACAAATATGGTTGTGGTGCTCACGGTGCTCGCCGTGGCTGTGGGCGTGGGTCTGGCAGCCGTGCATAACCTCACCACACCCGTGATTGCTGGCAAAGCCGACCGGCAACTCACCCAGGGCATCAGCAACGTGATGGGCCAGAACAACGTGCAGGTAACCTCTACCGACACCGTAACCGGCACCGAAAACGGCAAGCCCGATGTAATAGTGATGCACCACATCAAAGGCGGAGGCGTGGCGGTTGAGGCAGCACAGAACGGTTTCGGCGGCACACTGCGCGTATTGGTGGGCTTCAATGCCCAAGGCAGCATTACCGGCTACACCATTTTGGAAAGTGCCGAGACACCGGGACTTGGACAGAAGGCCGCTACCTGGTTTGCCAAGGGCGGCAAAGGGTGCGTGATAGGGCTCAAGCCAGGTGCCACCGGACTGAGTGTTACCAAGGATGGTGGCAAGGTGGATGCCATCACGGCATCGACCATTACGAGCCGCGCCTTCCTGAATGCCATCAACAAGGCTTACCGGGCAGCGTTTAAGCAAGAACCCGATGCCGAAAGCGGAGCCTCTGTGCAGACAGGCGCAAGCGAGAAGCACACACCTGAAAAATAAAACCACACCTTATTATATTGTGAAAATATGAAATACCTGAAGATACTTTACAACGGACTGGTTACCGAGAACCCCACCTTTGTGCTGCTTCTCGGAATGTGCCCCACCCTGGCCACCACCACAAGTGCCGTGAACGGCATGTCAATGGGTCTGGCCACCATGGCCGTGCTGATTTGCACCAACTTCGTGATATCGTGCATCAAGAATATCACGCCCGATATGGTGCGTATCCCAGTATTCGTGGTAGTGATAGCAGCCTTCGTAAGTGTGCTGCAAATGTTCATGCAAGCCTACGCGCCCGACAGCATCAACAAGGCACTGGGCATCTACATACCGCTTATTGTGGTAAACTGCATCATACTGGGCCGCGCCGAGAGCTTCGCGGCACGCAACACACCCCTTGCCAGTCTATTCGATGGTCTGGGCATCGGTCTGGGCTTCACCCTGGCACTCACCCTGCTGGGCAGTGTGCGCGAGTTGCTGGGCGCCGGCAGCGTATTCGGCCTGCATGTGGTGAGCGAAAACTATGGCATGCTGCTGTTCATTCTGCCTCCGGGAGCCTTCATTACCCTGGGATACCTTGTAGCTTTGTTCAATAAAATTAAGAGATAACCATGCAATACCTGCTCATATTCATATCGGCCATCTTCGTTAACAACATCATACTGTCGCAGTTTCTCGGCATCTGTCCGTTTCTCGGCGTATCAAAGAAGATAGACACCGCGCTCGGCATGGGTGCCGCCGTAGCCTTCGTACTCACTCTGTCGACCATCGTTACATGGCTGCTCCAGACCCTTGTGCTCACACCCCTCGGACTGGGCTACCTGCAAACCATCGCCTTTATACTGGTTATAGCCGCCCTGGTGCAGATGGTAGAGATTGTGCTGCGCAAGGTTTCACCGGCTTTGTATCAGGCGCTCGGCATCTTTCTGCCCCTCATCACCACTAACTGCTGTGTGCTGGGTGTGGCCATACTGGTGATACAAAAGAACTTCGACCTGCTGCAAAGTGTTGTCTACGCCTTCTCTACGGCATTAGGCTTCGCGCTGGCACTGGCTGTGTTCGCTGGCATCAGGGAACAGTTGCAGCTTGTAAACATACCCAAAGGCATGCGCGGCATGGCTATTGTGCTGGTAACAGCCGGACTGCTGTCGCTGGCCTTCATGGGGTTCAGCGGCGTGGACAATGGTTTGAAAAACCTCTTTGGACTCTAACTCGCATTACTAACATAAACTAAACATTATGAAGAAACGACATTTCTCCTTAAACCTGAGAACTGCCCTTGCTCCATTGGCAGCCTCAGCATTGCTGCTGTTACCAACGGCATGCACCGACAACAGCTTCGACTTGAGCAACATCGACGCGCTGATAGGACTGGGCGGTGACGACACGCTGCAACTGCCAGGCAATAACTCTACCCGCGCCATCAAACTCGACGACGTGCTGAAGCTCAACAACAGTAACTTCGTGAAGATTGCCGACAATGGCGACTACACCTTGCAGGTTACCGACAACAGCACGCACAACCAGACGGCACAGGTGAGCCGCATTGAACTGCTCAATGCCTCGACCGTGAACGGCAAGTTCCTTACTGTTACGGGCACTCACGAGGCCACGCTGGCTTCGTTTGCCTTTTTGAATCACAAAGTAGACGATGCCATCTCGGCACTGAACGAAGTGTGGAGCCCCATCAACATGAGTATGAAGCTCACCGTGCCAGGCAATCTGAAGCAGATATCGCAACTCAAACTGCAGCTGCCCACCTTCCTGCACGTTACCGCAGCATCCTTTGGTGGCAAAAGCTGCACCGTAGCCGACGATAATATCATTACCCTGAGCAACGTGGCAACCGGCTCGCACACACTCAGTGTTACCGCCGACCGCATTACCTTTGGCACCAATGGCAACACGGGCTACGCCACCTTCAACGCATCCACGCACCAGGTATCAATAGAAGGCAAGATAGTGATGGGAGTTACGCTGAAAGCAGCCGACTTCAGCAGTACAACTGCCGGATACATAACCGGTAACTGCTCTATCGATCCGGTATATGTAACCAGGGCCAACGGACGTTTCGCACCCGCCATCAGCTACGAGTCGCTGGGTACGGTTCATTTGAACGGCATACCAAGCTTCCTGCAGGATTCGCAGATTCGCATGGACCTGTATAACCCTATGCTCAGCATCAACTTCAGCAACGAGCTGCCTATGCGTGGACTGCTCTCGGGCGACCTGGTGGCCTACGATGCCAGGGGCAACGTGCTGGCTAAAGTGAACGTGCCAGAATTCAAGGTACCGCAAAACACGGGCGTAGTGGTTATAGAAAAACAGAACGAAACACTTGGCAGCGACACCACCACCGTGGTAGTGCCCACTCTTAGCAACCTGCTTACCACCATACCGGCCAAGGTGGAGTTTGAGAACATAAAGGCCAAAGGCGACGACTCGCAAACGGCCACTATCGAGATGAGCCACGCCTATACTATTTCGGCCCGTTACGGATTTAACTGCAAACTGCAATTCGACGACGATGCCAAGATTGTGTACACCGACTCGGTGGACGACATGAACGACGGCGTGAAGGATTTGCAGTTCAAAGAGGTTACAACCAACGGCGTTACACAGCCCGACGGTTACCTCACTGCTACCGCCGACATCGACAGCTACGTGCCCGTTTACCTGAATGTAGAAGCATGGGGCACCGACCTGAACGGCGACACCATAAGCAGCAAACTGCTGGCAGTAACTACCGACAAGCTGATAGCTGCCTCACCCGACGGCAACACCAAAGTTACCACACACCTTACCATTACCATTAAACCTTACAGCAACAGCGTGTTCAAGAACCTCGACGGACTGCGTTTCCGCCTCACGGGTCTGGCCTCCGACGGCAGCAACCCTGTATCGGGCGTAACGGTGAATGCTTATAAGCAAACACTCACCGTGCGCAACTTCACCGTAACCAAGCACGGCAAACTGGTAGGCAACTTTAACTAACCCTAACGACAACAAAAATGGAAATCAAGAAATTATATATTGGAGCCTTGTTTGCAGTTGCAGGCATGGCAACGGCAAGCGCACAGGCATTGCACTCGGCTTACTTCACCGATGGCTACCTGTATTCGCACACGATGAACCCTGCCATGGCCGACACGCTGGGCTATGTTTCCATACCGGTGCTGGGCAACATCAACGTATCCACCATGGGCAACTTCGGATTGAAGGATGTGCTGCGCGACAACCCACTCTACCCCGAACAGAGCGACAAGAAGAAGACCACCTTCCTGAACCCTTACATCAGCGACCCGCTGAAAGGCTTCAGCAAAGGCAACAACAAGGTGTCGGCCCAGGCTGACGTAACGCTGATGTCGGTGGGCTTCAAGGCTTTTGGCGGTTACAACACCGTGGAACTCAACGCACACGCCCGCTCATACGTAAAACTACCGTATGAGCTGTTCAACTTTGCCGTGAATGCCGGAAACGGCAATTACAACATTGGCAACATCTATGCTCGGGCTTTCAGCTATGCCGAGGTGGCACTGGGACACAGTAGAGACCTGAACGACAAATGGCGTGTGGGTGCCAAACTTAAACTGCTGCTTGGTATCGAGGATGCCGATGTGCAGATGAAGGATGTGCAGGCACAGCTCACAGGCAACACATGGCTCATCAAAGCCAACGCCCAGGCTCACATGTCGATGAAAGGCTTTACGTATAAGTCGAAACAAAAGGACTACAAGTCGCAGGACGGACAGTACGAATACATCAACGATGTGGATGTAGACGGTACTGGCATCGGCGGCGTGGGTATGGCAGTCGACCTGGGTGCGGTTTACAAGCCGGCGCCAGGCTGGGAAGTGAGCGCAGCCGTAACCGACCTTGGATTTATTTCGTGGAGCTCCGACCACTATGCACGTAATAACGAGCAGGAGTTTACCTTCGACGGCTTCCACGACATCGACGTGAACAAAGGCGAGAGCAACACACCCAAGAACCAGAGCGACAAATACTCCGACCAGTTGAGCCAGTTTGCCAACCTACAGGACCAGGGCGACCAGGGCAGCCGCACCACTGGCATAGGCGCCCACATCAACCTGGGTGCAAGCTACACGTTGCCATCGTACAACAAGCTGAAGCTGGGACTGCTTAGCACCACTTGCCTGCAAGGCGTGCACACCTGGACCGAGCTGCGAGGCAGCGGCAACTGGAGCCCGCTGAAGTGGCTGAGCGGCAACCTGAACGTGGCAGCCAGCAGTTACGCCTGTTCGTTGGGCTGGATGCTGAACGTGCATCCGCGAGGCTTCAACTTCTTCATCGGTATGGACCATCTGCTGGGCAAGATGAGCAAAGAGTACATACCGCTGAGCAGCAATGCATCGCTGAGCACCGGTTTCAACATTACATTCTAATTTGTAAGCAAATAGTAATTCGTAAATAATTGTACAATGCAGGGTTGCACCCTTGTGGAGGCCCTAAGGACCCGGTTTGTCGCGCAATATGTTGATTGTGTTGGAATTGCGTGGCACTTAGGGCGGCCACGAGGGCCGCACCCTACGGTGGAATGGGATTTATTGGTCCTTAATGGTCCTCAAGCGGGTGGTCCCTAACCCTTCTTAGCCGCAGCCCTGCAGTAGGACACGGACGCAGCCCTGCAGTGGGAATGTCCCCGCAATTGATGAGCGACGTCCCCGAAGGGGGCGAATTAGGTTAGTCCCATGTCGGAGCGAAGCGCAGACATGGGGTACCGTATCTCACCACGTGAATGCGTCCTCGAAGAGGGCGAACCTTTCAGCAGCAATCCCCACGTTGCCACGTGGGGTTAACCGTGTTCGCCCCCTCCGGGGACGGCCCGGAAAATGTCCACTGTAGGGTGCGGCTAGGGAGGGTTAGGGGCCGCCCTAAGTGGCACGTAATTCCAGCACAATCAAAATTTATTTCATATACAAAGGAATAAAGAAGCATAAGCAAGCAACTTGTCGAGAAGATGAGATAAATAAAGAGCAAGAGAAAGAACTTAACAAGAAATCACCGATGAGCTGACTCAGCTGCTTAGCCATCTCGATGTCGCTACAGAGACACAGGCAATGCAGAATTTGCATTGCTATGCAGTAGATCTTCACGCCTTATACAATTCTTCTAATCGGTGGTCTATCTCTTGATGCGTTTCCGTCTTCTTCTGATTGTCATCCTCTGCCACAGCCTGCTCCATCTTGAAAGCAAGCTCGTCAAGATCTATCGGTAGAACACGTGGGACAGGAATCTGACTGAAGTTGTCCCAGATCAGCTGATAGCCATTCTGTATGCGAGGGCAATACTCAGAGATTAGCCACCAGCCAATGGATGAGTTCAATAATGCCAGTAGGGCACGATCCTTCACTGATAAAAAGAATAGGGAATTATTGCAGAACATAGGAGCTTGCTGATAGATAAAACAAGGCTTAACTTGAAAAGCCTGATACATAATCTTCGGCTCCGCAAACTTGTCATAATATGCACATGCTCGCAGTTCCCACCAATAATCACCCTTATCAGACCGCTTTCTTGCCTTGTCAGCAAAAGGAACCAACCATTCGGCAATAGCCGGATACTTTTCCGTGAACCACGCCCAGGCTACATCCTCTGTTGGCAAGGACTCACCTTCCGCGATATTCATTCCTTTAATGGTGAAGCCTTTAGGAATAAAAACGATATACCGAGACACCTCCGGCCTCTTATATGCCACCAATCCACTCCCCGCTAAGAAAGGACGGAGAATAGCAGCACTCGTCTCACTCTTTGCCATCAACTCATCATAGGTGTGTTGTGAGATGAGGAAAGCTTTGGAAAGGCCTACCTTAATTCCATAATAAGCCTCCCCGTCTACGAAATCATTGAGCGTCGTAAACTTTTCCTTATCCTTTTCTATCTCAGCAAGCCGTTGTTGATCTTTCAGTGATGCAGTGTGCCAAATGCCATCGTTGAATGTGTTGAGGTCAAATACTTCACGAGCACTGTCAACATCAGCGGCAAGCGAGTCCTCATGGATTGTATGGATATTAGAGACTGCAAGCACCTTGTCCGACTTCCGTTTGCGCATAGAGATAATACAAGTATAAGTTGTAGCATCGCTAAACACCTGGTTATCGCCAAAGTCGACCATCGTGGTAAGATCATGGTCGAGGAAAAACTGGCGCAAAGGCCGTCCATAGATAACCTTCTGCCATTTGTTCGGGATGATAAAGGATAGTTGTCCATCCTTACGCAACAACTGCATGGCACGCTCCACGAAAGGTACATAGATATCTGTTCTCGCATCAATCATAGTGTAGGTGGGCCCATCACAGTTGCGTTCGTCTTTCCTCCTCATCCGTCCATACACGGCTTTCTCATCATGCATGCTCTGCATGTTGATATAAGGAGGATTACCGATAATGACATCGAAGCCAAGGAAAGTTCCCTCTTCATTGAGCACTTCCGGAAACTCTATCATCCACTCCAAAGCGTGACCAAACACAAGTTGCTCCTGCTGCTGGCGAGCATTGAGTCGGGTGGTGAAAAAGTTTTTCTCGATAGGCGGATTAAACTTGCGTTTAAGCGTACCTATCTTCTCCTTTATCTCCCTTTTCGTCATTTTATCATGACAACTGACATAATCCTTAACCAGTGACTTATACTCTGTGACATCCTTCTTCAGTCCTTCCCTGATACTGATCTTTTTCCCGATACAGACAGGCAGGACGGAAGCAAGAGAGTCGCCACACCGAATATTGATGTCGATGTTAGGGAGCGTACGCAAGACACGGTTCCCATGCTCATCTTTGTAATAATAGGCACTCTTCAAGAGCTCTATCCAAAGACGGAGCTGGCATATCTCCACACTTTTCGGATTCAAGTCGACGCCAAAGAGACAATTCTCAATGATGGTCTTTTTCTCTTCGAATAACGTCTCCTGCACCCGCTGACTTAGGCTGTCCTTCGGATTATAGGCAAAGGTATCGCCATCCTCATCCGTCATCATAAGCTCGTCATTTTCAATGGTGAATTGATATTCGGTAATGCGCTTTGGCTTCTCCGAATGGTCTTGCAAAATACCTAACTCACTCTTCACTGCCAACAACTCATTGAGTGCAGAAACAAGGAAGTGACCGCTTCCTACTGCCGGGTCGCAGATTTTCAGCGAGTTGATGATATGATTGGCTTCCGTACGGTTTTCACGACTGAACGTATCAATATGATTGCCCAGCTCATCAATGCTGTGGCAATTCCAGCCTTTCACCTCATTGAACTTGTCAACAACCGCCTTGCGAATGACATTGTTGCAAATGTACTGGGTGATGTAACCGGGGGTAAAGATTGAACCGTCTTTATATCCATTGATCTTCTCAAAGATAAGTCCCAGTACCGAGGCATCAATAATTGTTTTGCTCTCTTCGGCAATCAGTGTTTCATCGTGACCCGTATCACCAAAATCATAAGCGTCGAGGAAACGGAAGATATATTCCAACTCGCCAATATGTCCTGCCAACCTTCGCCCATTGACTTCTTTAAGAATAGTCTTGCCGTATACCTCCACCTGCCCAAGTCTGAGGCCACCAATAGAAAAATAGCTCTGCTCCAGTTTAGACACCTCAAAGAGACTACTGTTCAGGTAGGGCACCTTGGAGAAGAATTCTTTTACCTGCTCATTACGTTCATTGTATGGCTTGGCAAGAACCTCCCGGAATAAGTCATTCAATGCATCATAATCCGGAATCTTCTCTATACTCAGGAAGCGATAATCTGGCGAATTATTGAAGTTTACAAGTTGAGATTCAAGCAACTTCAGGAATAACACACGATTTACCCACATCAGTACAAGGCCGATGGCAACATCAAAACGCTGATTATCATCGGTGATATCATCATAATCGTCCAACTTACTGTACGCTTGTTCCATCAGCGTGAAATGCTGACGGTTGTCTGATAACCGCTTTATCACCTTCTTCTTATCTTCAGTAACCTCTTGCAGGCCCATAATATAAAGCAGTTCCTGATAGAACTTGCTATCAAGTGTATTATGGTCTGCTGCAAATGGCAGGCGCATCAGATGAGTAGGAGAAAGAAGCTTATAAGCAGCAACAAGTCTTGGGGCAACTGTATTGTTACCTTCGCGAACATCCCTTGCAAAATCACACAAATTGATATATGTGCAGTCGAGTCGCTCCTCTACTCTTGCAACAAAAGGTGCGATTATCTCCCGATAGATATATTCAGTGGAATCTCCGCTCGCACGATCAGCCGACAACACATCGTTAACAAACTTCCGATTCTTTGCAAAGAGGTTATAGAACGTCTTCTTCTCAAAGATAAACAGCTGTCGACAGTCTGTAACTATAAGATGGGTAATGTCATGATTGCCTTTACCCATTTCCTCCCGCAGATAATACAATATAAGTTCATACATTCCCTTCTGCTTGAAATCACTGCGCGAGATCATGTCAGGGCGGTCTGGGCCCTTGAACTCAAAAAGCACAACGGGAGTAAGTTCGTTACCGGCATCTTCCTTATAAATGGCAAGATCCGTCTTAGCATAAGTATTGACAAGACTTCCCTGAGCAGTATAATAAGTTTGGTTTAAAAACTGCATGAACAGGTTCTTGTTATATTCTTCCGTCTCTGACGGATTTATTCGTTCAAGAAGAAACCGCAGTTTGTCCTTGAACAATTGTATTTCATCTCTTTTTACCGCTGCCTTTAGATATCCTTTCAGCAACGACTGCTTAGGGGTTAATATCTTCTTCATAATCATATAAGAATGATGCAAAGGTAACAAATCTTTTGCTAATATACCGTTCTGATCCATTCGGCAAAGAAGAAGTCATATACTTTGTATACACTGTCCTCTTCTGTTATGATACCTCCAGACAACATCGGCTTAAGTGCCGCCTGGACACTACTGGGGGAGGACAGTTGATACTTGCTTACGAAGTCGGCAGAGGTGACGCGAGCTGCTTTTCTCTCTTTAGCTATCGCGATGAGCAATGCACGCTGTCTGACAGAGAGACGTGCCATCGTCTCCCTGTAGCCCACGGATTGAATCATAATGACGTTGTCCTCTGCCGGTGATACCATATCCGCAGTACACTTTCCATCCTCAGGAGTCATATCGAAAAGCTCATTCATCAACATCTGAACGAACCATGTGCAACCTTCATAACGTTTATAAACTATCTCGGGTACATCTGGGACAAGCGTCCGTGCCCGTTGCTTAAACAAGTTCATTGCAAATGCTGCATAGGTCTTGACACCAATGGGAGCAAGTTCTGTAATAATGGAACTTGCATAGAAAGGACGGGAAGCAGACTGAAACATCTCGGTCATCATATCCCTACGACTACCAGAATAGATAAAGCGGGCATTGGGGCAGTTCTGAATATAAGTGCGGAGCAATGCCTCAATATTTTTCTCCTTATACGCTGCTATCTGCTGGAATTCATCAAAAGCTACAATGCAAGGCTTGTCTGCTTGCTGAAGATAATCAAAGATCTGTTGGAGGCTTGTCTGAGGTGACTTTATATCACCGACACTGAGATTAAAGGATGGCTCTCCTGACATCGGGTCCAGAGAAAAGCCTATTCTCAAAGAAGATATAACCTCAAAGAACCTCTCTATAAATTGTCTATGCTTTGGCTTTAAGGCCTCAAAGACAGCCTTCCCAAAACTCCAGACCAGTTCTGCCAACGAACTGGTTGCATAGATATCAATAAAGAAGGTGTAATAGTTCCGTTCAATCTCTTTCTGATGAAATAGATGATGTATAAGATCAGATTTTCCAATGCGCCTTGGAGAGACAAGAACTACATTCCTGCCGTTTCGCATCTGCTTTATCAGGAACTCCGTCTCGTTCTGCCTGTCACAGAAATACTCATCACTGACATAATGCCCTATGACAAATGGATTATAAAGGACTTTATCCATATCGCTTATTTTTATTGCAAAGATAATAATTATAATCATAATAATTGACTTTGCAATAAACTTTTCGAGCTATACGATTGACTTTTTCTGGCTCAGTTGCAAATGTCCGTGGATATATTCTAAAAAAATAAAGAAAATATCCACGGATTGTTGTAACTGAGCCGTTTATTGGTCGGGATTCTCTACGAATCCACGATAGGGCTCATAGAGCGATGTCTGGATGCTCTGCCATGCCTCCTCCATTACATGGCGGTCGTGCTCGGAGCTTACCTTAGAACTAATGGGCTTGTGGATGGTGAGCGTCAGTGGATGCCAAAGCACCCAGTGCATGTCGCGCATGCGGGGCATCACATCGAACGAGCCGTTGATGGTGAGCGGCACCACGGGCAACTCCAGTTCGGTGGCAAGCATGAAAGCACCACGGCGGAAGTGCGCCATGTGACCAGTAAACGAGCGTGAGCCCTCAGGGAACACCACCAGCGACATACCATCGCGAAGCACTTTACGTGCTTTATCGTAAGTAGCTTTTATCTTACTCGGACCACGTTTGTCGACAAATATCTGATGCGAAGCCTCGCACGCCACGCCCACAAACGGTATGCGGCGAAGCTGCCGTTTCATCATCCATTTAAAGTTGCGGTTCAGGAAGCCGTAAATCAAAAATATGTCGAAGGCACCCTGGTGGTTGGCCACAAACACGTAAGACTGGTGCGGTTCGAGGTTTTCACGACCTTCTACATGCACCGGCAGCAACAGAATGCGCACAATGAAACGCGACCAGTACTTGCCGGGATAATAGCCCCAGAAGTGTCCGCCACCCAGCAGGCAGCCCGCAACCGTTAACAAAGCTGTCACAATGGAGGCAATGATGATTAACGGCGCGCAGATGCACAGCTGATAAACGCGATAGAAGAAGATTACGATTGGGTTGTTATGCATAAATTTTATGGTTTACTTGTTGTTGGTTTTCTTATGAAGGGTAATAACGGTAACCTCGTTGGGCATGTTGAGTCGGAAAGGCACCAGTCCACCCAGGCCTGCATTCACGTACAGATAGCGCCCGTTGCGGCAAAACAAGCCCAGGTCGTAGTGAGTAGACAGCATGCTGGGCCGCCAGCCCATCACCTGCATCTGTCCACCGTGCGTGTGTCCGCTCAGCGTGAGCCACACCCGTGGGTCGTGCAGCAGGTGGCGTGTCCACGCTGTAGGGTCGTGCTGCAGCATCACCACGAAGCCGTGAGGCGGCACCTTGCTGAGCGTTTTGTGCAAATTGGCATGGTTGGGGAAAGGTGGCAATCCATCGTTCTCCTCGCCCGCCAGCCACAAAGTGTCACGGCCGCGTGTAAGCGGCACAGCCGTGTTGCACAACGTGCTGCCCAGCTCACCTTCAAGTTTCAGCAGTCGGGCCCGCATTTCACGCTCTTTCTGCAGTGGCACCTTCACATATTCAGCATAGTCGTGGTTGCCAAGCACAAAATAGGTATAAGGCAGCCGGCGCAGAATGGGCATGAGCCTGGCCACTTCGCCGGGCCTGAGGTTCTGCATGTCGCCCGTCATCACCACCAGGTCGGCATGCTGGCGGCGCACTGAATCGACTTCGTGCCGCAGGATGCCTCGCCTCCAGCCTTGAAACGTGCCGCAATGTACATCGGATATCTGCGCTATACGGTAACCGTCGAATGCCTTGGGCAGATTAGCGTAATACACATGCACGTGGCGCACCTTGATGCGCGCCACGCCAAACGTGAGTCCGTAGGCATAGTAAGCCACCGCTATAATGCTAAGCACCAGTCCAGTGATGTGCCCGTAGTTGCGCCGCTTGTGCAGAGCCCTGCGCACCAGCCAGCCTATAAACGAGCAGAAAGTAAAGATAGCCTTGGGTGCTACGATGGTACCCAGCAGGATGAGGTACAGGTTAAGCCACTTAAGGTTGCTCGGGGCAAAACTACGTATATGGTTCAGTGCCAGGGTGTAGAGCACCATAACGGCACAAGGCACCCACCATAGCCACTGCTGCCACGGTTTAATAAGGTAGCGGCGGCGTGCATAGTGCAGAAAGATGAAGATGTCGGGCAGCACTATAGCAAGCAATAGCCATATACAGATGCGGTGTATCAATCAGAAAATATTTTATACCTTGGTTTCTTGAGTTATTCCCGGAGCGACGAAGCCAGGAAGCGTCGCATGGTGTCGACGCTGAGTCCACGTCGGCGTGCATAGTCGGCAAGCTGGTCGGGGCCTATCTTTCCGAGTTCAAAATAGCGGCTCTTTGGGTGTGCTATCATCAGGCCGGAAACACTGGCATGGGGTTTCATCATGCCTGTGTCGGTAAGCGATATTCCAATGTCGGAGAAATGTAGCAAACTGTCGAGCAGAAAGTTCATGCTTGTGTCGGGCATCGACGGATAGCCCACAGCCGGACGGATGCCCTGGTAGAGCTCCTGGTGCAGCTCGCTCATAGTGAGATGCTCATCAGGTGCATAGCCCCAGTAAGTGCGGCGTACCTGCAAGTGCATGAGTTCGGCAGTGCCCTCGGCCAGACGGTCGCACAGCACCTGCGCCATCATGCGCAGGTAAGGGTCGTCGGCATAGTGGGCCGGGAAGTTGCGGTCTACTGTTACGGCAAACATGCCAATACGGTCGGGCACGCCTTGCGACAACGGGCGTATAAAGTCGGCCAGCGACAGGCAGTAGCCGCCGGGTGTGCGCGGTTGTTGCTGCCTGAGCATGGGCAACCGGGTGTTACCCACCACGATGTCGTCGCCATCAGAGTTGGCGTCGGTAATGAGGAACACGGCATGCGAAAAGCACTTTCCCTTCCACTGTGCCAGAAGTGATTCTGCCTCGCCACGCAGTTTGAGTTTCTCCTCGGCGGGTTTGCCACTGAGGCCCCAGGCATGATAGAAATAAAGCCAGTTGATGTAAGGCTCGAGTTCATCAATGCTGTATTTCAGAATTTTCCGTATGTCGTGCATAAGCTAACAACAATTTATTGGCGGAAGAGTACCTGCTCTCCGCGATATTCGGTGTTGGTGTGGCCCTTGTGATAAACCGTAACGCCGTTGCAGAGTGTGCGCATTACCTGCCAATGGTAGGTGTGGCCCATCACAGGGCTCCATTTGCACTTGCTCTGCACGTTGCCGGTAGATACGGTGAAGGGCGTATTGGGCTTCACAATAACGATGTCGGCACGGTAGCCCGGGCGCAGAAAGCCACGCCTGCTCACGCCAAACACCTCGGCGGGCGCGTGGCACATAAGTTTAACGAGCCGGGGCAACGTGAGCACACGTTGGTCGACCAGTTCGAGCATCTGCACCAGTGAGTACTGCACAAACGGCATACCACTCTTGGCACGCGCGGCGCCGCCCACTTTCTCGGAGAGCTGGTGGGGTGCATGGTCGGTGGCAACAGTAGAAATGCGACCGTCGGTCAGGGCGCGTCGCAGTGCGGCACGGTCGGCCGCGGTTTTTATGGCGGGGTTACATTTTATCAGGCTGCCCCGCTTTGCATAGTCTTCGTTGGTAAAGGTGAGGTGTGGCACGCAGGCCTCAAGGGTTACGTTGGGTGCGGCGAGCTCAAGTTCACGGGCTGTACTCACGTGGGCGATGTGCAGATGGGCACCCGTCTGGGCGGCAATCTGCGAAGCTATGCTGCTGCAGATGTAGCAGGCCTCGGCACTGCGAATGCGCCAGTGCTGCGACACGTCGGGGTCGGGACCGTAAATCTGTTTGGCGCGAGCCATATTTTGGTTAATGGTGGCCGTATCCTCACAATGTGCCACCACGGGCAGTTGCTGGTGCTGCGCCTCGGCGAACACCTCATAAAGTGCGTGGTGACCCTCTACAAGCATATTACCTGTTGAGCTGCCCATAAACAGTTTGATGCCGGGCACCAGGTGGCGGTCAATCTCGGCAAAAGTGTGAGCGTTGTCGTTGGTGGCACCATAAAAGAAGGCGTAGTTCACCAAACTCTCGCGGGCACCCCTCTCCCATTTGTCGGCCAGGGCTTCGAGTGTTACGGTTTGCGGCACGGTGTTGGGCATATCGAAGTAGGTGGTTACGCCACCCCAGGCTGCGGCACGGCTCTCTGAAGCGATGTCGGCCTTAGCTGTGAGTCCGGGTTCACGAAAGTGCACGTGACTGTCAATCACGCCGGGCATCACCACACATCCTGAGGCATCAATCACCTCGTCGTAGTTGCCTCCCGGCTTGGGATTTCCGGGTTCAACGCAAAGTATATCACCATTATTCACAATAAGGTAGCCAGTGAACTGTTGTCCATCGGTTACCACAGAACCGCCATAAATCAGAGTTTTCATTGTTTGGGAGAATTAGAGTTAGTGTTCTTAGGAAAAGCAGTTGCACTGCGATGGTAAGCCACTGTACCATGGCAGTGCGACAAGCGTCAGGGTTGAGCCGGCTGCGCCGCTGGCTGAGCCATCTCGTTGGGTGTGGGCGCATCGTCGGGTTGCGGAGCGTTGGCAGGCGGAGCAGCAGGGGCATCTTTCATACCATTCATAATCTCCTCGTTCTCCTGAGCCTTCTCATAATAGTCTTTCACATAGGGGTCGTTCTTAAAATGCTGTGTGGCACGGCTCATAATATCCTCTATCCAGGGTGTGAGCTCGGGGTACTGATAGCCCACCGTCATCATGAAGAATACGCCGGGACCGAGAATGTTGTCGAAGTTGTCGCAAACGAAGTTGGTAACCAGCTTGTCCTCTTGTCTGAGCAGTCGCTGTTGCTGTTCAGCCAGATGGGCATTAACGCGATTCATGTCGCGACCGTCCATAATGGCCTGGTCGTGCAGATGCACCAGTTCACTCTGCTGGTTCTTTATCTGGTTGTACCGGCTGAAGAACTTAAAGAGCTTGTCGTTAAGCGGAGTGCCGCTCACAGTTTGCTGGGTGTTGTCGAGCTTGATGCTGATGTCGCCGCCTTCGAGCACAAGGGGCAGCACACTCTCATCGTCCATAAAGAGTGAGCCCATGCGGATTGTGTCGAGCGTGCCGGCAAACGAGAAGTGGCCATGCACCACGTCGCATGAGTCGATGCTCTTGAAGTTATTGTCTTTCAGCACCTTTAAGTACAGCATTCTGCCATCGAGTGTAGACACATTGGAAGTGCCGTCGATTTTGAAAGAGTCGGCGCAGGATGCGAGGGTAATTATTGCGAGAAGCGAGTATATTAATTTTGCCATAAGCTTTATTCCACGTAAAATAACACAGCAAAGATACACAGTAAGATTGATGTACGGAAATACTTTTATGCTTATTAAAACAACACTGGGCCGTTTTAAGTATTTTTTGAATTTTTCTTCAGTTCGTGGTCAATGCGATGTGTTGTATAGAGTTGCAGCAGGGCCGCTATAAGCAACAGCAGCACCCACTTGTTGTAGATTAGCTGGATGTAGGTTTCCTGATTGGCGACGAGGGCCCGTGCCCATCCGCTCACGTTGTCGGTCATGAGCATGCCCGAAACAACGAACAGCAAACCTGAGAAAGTTTGCAGTCGCTTGAGCCGGCGTATGGTGATGTCGGTACCTAAATAGCGTTGTTGAGCCTGCATAGCAGTAAAGAGCACTGCGCCCAGCAGGAAGAGCCAGCACGCAAAAGGCCTGAAGAACATGGCGGCAAAGCATCCGGCACCTGCCACCATTAAGCAACCGCCAAGAATATAGAGCACGGTTTGCAATTTATTGAGCTGTTTCATCATCATCATCAGTATATTGTGATTCTTCGTCGTCGGTATTCTGAGGCTGTTGATCGGTGCTGAGCACGAACACATCCTCATTGTCTTTTTTCATAAAATAACGCTGACGGGCTATTTTCTCAATCGATTTGGGGTTACGCTGCAACTGGAGCAATTCAAGCGAATCGGCCTCATGCATAGCGCGGTATTTGTGTATCTCCTGTCGCAGATGGTCTTTCTGCAGCTGATACTCCAGGCGCCTTAGCACGCTGTTGTCGTCTACAAACACGCACACGATAATGCCCAGGATAATAACAACCTGGTATTTATAATGACCTAAGAAATTATATACACTATCGATTTGCTGTTGTACGGATTTCATATTGCAAAGATAACGATAACATTTGATATGCGTGCAAAACACATGTAAGTTTTCAGTTTTTTTAATTGATTGCAAAATAACTTTCAATTCATCATTACGACTAATTTTTCAGCAGCCACACCCATCCCATCGACCTGATAAAAGCAAATTGAAATATTAATTTTACTGAATATGTTTGACGGATACAACAAAATTAGCTACTTTTGCAATCTCTAAGAGAAAAGAACACACTAACTATAGAAAGGAAAAAGAAATGGAAGTAACCATTACAACCGAGAATTTTGAGAATTACAAGAATGGCGACAAGCCATTGGTAGTAGACCTTTGGGCAACCTGGTGCGGCCCCTGCCGTGCACTGGCTCCTGTTATCAGCGAGCTTGCCAACGACTACGACGGTAAGATTGTGGTAGGCAAGTGCGACGTAGAGGAGAACGACGACATCGCCATGGAGTTTGGCGTGCGCAACATTCCTACCCTGCTGTTCTTCAAGGGCGGCCAGCTGGTCGACAAGTTTGTGGGTGCCGCTTCTAAGGATGTAATCAACAAGAAGTTCGAGGCTCTGCTTTAAGCTGCTGCCTTGCCGCCGGCGCACACACTGCCGGCAGGCCGGTATAAATCACAGATGCCATCTGTTTTGCATGCAGAATATTGTAGCACGCAAGGCAGATGGCATTTTTTATGCATCCGGATGCTGAAAAGCATCCCGATTAATTGCGCAGATAGTTTTTCAGATCGATGTTGCGGGCATGCTTATACATGTACCTTTCGGCGCGCTTGCGTATCTGGCGCACGCGTTCACGCTTCAGGTTGAGCAGTCCGGCAATCTCTGCCATACTCATGTTCACGCCGTCCAAGCCATAGAAGGCATTGATAACGTAACGCTCGCGATCGTCGAGTCCCTGCATGGCCTGCTTAATATCATTGAGCAGCACCTGCCGCTTTACCTGAGCATCGGCTTCGGGCGCATTTTTGTTAACCAGCACGCTGAGCAGGTTTACATTGTCCTTACCTCCTAAGGGCTTGTCGATTGATACCGGCACACTGCGCCGCATCTCGGCCGGAGTGTGCTCGTTGCGTGGCACACGGTAGAGCCCGCGCTGTTTCTGCAGAGCCTCCTCAATGGCCTCGCGCACATAGCTGGCAGCAAAGGCCACAAAACGCACGCCTTTGGTGGCATCGAAGCGGCGGGCAGCCTTCAGCAGTCCGATGTTACCCTCGGCCACCAGGTCGCTCAAGTCTAAGCCCCGTCCGGTGTATTGGTGAGCCAGCGTAACCACGTATTTCAGATTGGCCGTAGTGAGGCGATTAAGTGCCTTCTCATCACCCTTTGCAATAAGTGCCGACAAGCGTTTCTCTTCGGCATCGCTCAAAGGTGAGTTCTGACCTATCTCACTCATGTAGATAGCAAAAGCGTTATCGGTTTGTTTCATTTTTCAATGTTTTAAAGGTTCAAATTATAATCAGTACGATGCCGTGCAGGCAAAGCCCAAAGCCTCAACGCGGTCGCGAATGGCATCGAGTTCCTCGTGGGTGGCCTTTTGCAGTCGGGTATCGGGCGTCTCACGGTCGATGGTGTAAATCATCACCTCCATGGGCTTTATTTCCTGCAATGCCTTGAGCCAGGGGTCCACATACTCGTTGCCGGTGTTGCAGATGTCGGTGCCGTCGGGCGACAAGCCTCGCATGAACATGGTTTGCACAATAACGTGGCCATGATAGCTCTTAAGTGTCTCTATGATGCTGTGCACATCGTAATGAGGGCTCACAGGGCGGTCAACCTGGCGAATGTAGTCGGGATTCACCGTGTCGAGCTTCAAAATGTTGTTATCCACCTTCATCAGCGCGTTGTGCACGTCGGGGCGATGGGCAAAAGTGCTGTTGCTCAGCACGCTGATGCGAGCCTTGGGGCAGTAGCGGTTGCGCAGTTCCACGGTGTCGTCGATGATGCCGGCAAAATCGGGATGCGAAGTGGGCTCGCCATTGCCTGCAAACGTAATCACGTCGGGATGCACCCCTTTGCTGTGCATATCCTCGAGCGTGCTGCGCAAGGCATCGGCCACCTGGGCACGGGTGCACCGTGGCTGGTGTGGCACGTGGTCGTGATTGTAGCCACACTCACAGTAGATGCAGTCGAACGTGCAGCTTTTGCCGTCCGGCGGCATAAGGTTTATACCTAATGACAGGCCCAGGCGGCGGCTGTGAACCGGTCCGTAGATGGGCGCAGGATAAATAATCGTACTCATTTGATGGCAAAGATAACGAAAAAAACTGAGGATAGCATGAATGTGCTTGTAAAATTGTGTGAAAACAACTTTTTTTTATTTTGGCAAAGAGAGCCTGCCTGCAACGGTTTTCGCAGTTCCAAAAGAGTTTAAAAGTCTGACTCGCTGAGTACCGAAGCGTGATACTGTGAGTATCAAAGCGTGATACTGTGAGTATCAAAGCGTGATATCGTGAGTATCAGAGTGTGATACCGTGAGTATCAAAGCGTGATACGCTGAGTTCCAGGTTCTGATACGCTTCTGGTACTGTAATCATCGCCTGGAAACTTTTGTCCGTAAAATAGTTTTCTTATATTACCTGTGGTTCATCAAATTTTATTAACTTTGCAGAATAAGTATGATATTCAATATACTGCATGGGCAACAAACTAAAACAGTGGACAGCACTGGGGCTGTTGCTGATGGTTGGCATCAGTCAGCTTCAGGCACAATCTACCAACGAGAAGCGCGATAAATTTCCGCACACTATCGGGGTGGGCGACGTGCATCACGGCACCGACTCCACCAGCACAACACACATAAGCGTGTCGCTCTTTACCAATACCGACACGCTGCACGGCTTCAACCTGGCACTGCTGGGCACCAAGGTGAACCGCAGCCTGAAAGGCGTCGACCTTACGGGCATCAACACCATGTCAATACAACACATGAGTGGCTTGCAACTAAGCGGCATCATGGCCGAGGCCAACCAGATGAACGGATTGCAGCTGAGTGGAGTGGCCAACCTGGCCAACACGGTAAAGGGCATGCAGATTTCACCTTTTGCCAATGTTGCCCTGGGTACCGTGAGGGGTATGCAGCTATCGGCCATCAGCAACACCACACAGAATCTGCGCCACGGCTTGCAGCTGTCGGCACTCACCAACATCACTTCGGGCCAGATGAGCGGGCTGCAACTTTCGGGCTACAACTATGCCGGTAACCTGCGAGGCGTACAGGTGGGTATTCTTAACGTTGACGGGACCGAAGGCAACGGCTTACAAGTGGGACTTGTGAACTTCTCGCACGAGACCAGCGCACATCACTTCGGACTGGTGAGCATCAACCCCACAACACGCATCGACATACTCGCCTTTCTGGGCAACACCTCGATATTCAATACCGCACTGCGCTTTCGCAACCGAAGCACCTACAGTATCATTGGCGCCGGCACACACTACATGGGACTGAGTCACCGGTTTTCGGGCACGCTGTTCTACCGCCTTGGACAGTACATCTATGCCACCCGCAACCTCTCGCTCAGTGCCGACGCAGGCTTCTATCATGTGGAAACCTTCGAGGAGAATTCCACCAACAAGCCCGAACGGCTCTACTCGCTGCAAGGTCACGTAAACTGCGACTACCAGCTCACGCCACGGCTCGGGCTCTTTGCATCGCTCGGCTACGGCGACACCCGTTACTATTATCACCACAAACACTACAAAGACGGCGTTACGGCCCAGCTGGGCCTGGCGATTAACTGGAAACGTGACAACGCCATCTTTAACAATCACAGGCAGAGAGGTGTGCTATACGCCGAACCCGCCGACACCGTATGGGCGTGGACCGACCCGCTAAACCAACGCAAATACTACGGTTGGGCAGCTTTGCAGGCCACGGGCATCAACGTTTTGGTGCACTGCTTCGACCGCTTTGTTATGAACGAAGATTTCGCGCAGGTTACATTGAAATCGATTTCCAACAACTTCCATCATGCCTTTGTGTGGGACAACGACCAGTTCAGCACCAACCTGTTTGCCCATCCCTATCACGGCAACCTGTATTTCAACTCGGCACGCAGTTACGGGTTGAGCTTCTGGCAGAGTGCGCCCTACTCTCTGTGCGGTTCGCTGATGTGGGAATTCTGCGGTGAAGTGGAGCCGCCAGCCATCAACGATGTAATGGCTACCACGTGTGGCGGCATCTGCATTGGCGAGATAACCCACCGCATATCGGCCATATTGCTTAACGACCGTTCGCACGGCTTCCGCCGCTTTCTGCGTGAGGCGGGTGCCACACTCATCAACCCCATGCAGGGATTCAAACGTATCGTAACGGGCGAAGCCTGGCGCGTGAGGCAGAACCACTACCTTTACTACGACAAGAGCAGTTACCCTATTGACTTCTCTATTACGGCCGGTACCCGATACCTGTCGGACGACGGTGCGCTGTTTCGTGGAGAGTTTAATCCATACATTACACTCTATCTGGAATATGGCGACGTGATGAACACCCACCATAACAAGCCTTACGATTACTTCGCGGCCGAGACCTCGATTGGTTTGTCGGGCAACCAGCCGCTCATTAACCGTTTGAACCTTCTGGGCCGATTGTGGAGCGCCCCGGTTTACGAGAACAAGAAGTTGCAGGTGCAGTTAGGGCTCTTTCAGTACTTCAACTACTTTGAATCCAAGCCTGTGAAAAACGGCACCTCGCTCACCCCTTACCGCATTTCGGAAGCAGCAGCCTTTGGCCCGGGCATCATCATGGACATTCCGCAACAGGGTGTTATCAACAAGTTACAGCAGCGCGTGCTGCTCAGCGGCATTCTGCTGGGCGGTACCAAAAGCGACTATTACAATGTGATAGACCGCGACTACAACATGGGCAGCGGTTACAGCATTAAGACAAAAACCTATATGGAGTTCCGGAATTTCGGCAGGTTTATTCTTGACGTCTATTACTTTAAGATATTTACCTGGAAAGGTTACAAGGGCAAGGACCTGGCACACACCGACCCGCTTTACCTGAATGCGCAAGGCGACAAGGGCAACGCAGCGCTTACCGTGGTGAACCCCATTTGGGAATTCGACTTCCACGGTCCGCTGAGCATGCAACTTTCAGGTAATTACTTCTATCGCCACACCCACTACGTTTACCATAAGGATGTAGACGCCAAAACGTTTGAGCTGCGCCTGGGTGTGGTTTATCACTTCTAAAGCTCAGCCCTTCATCAGCTGGGCGTGAGCTTTTTCAAAACTGCGAGGATAGTTGCCTTGCAGACAGGCATTCACCAGACAGTTGGCCACGAGTTCAAGGTCGCTCAAGTCGACGCCCTTCTCACGGCTCACATCCTTTCCGATGATTACCTCCCAGGTGGTACGGAAGCACGAATCCTCGGCTCCCATGTACTGTTCGTCTGAACCGGGCACCTTGATAATTTTATACCTGATGCTCTTTTTCGAGGGTACGGGGCGCATGGCAAGCATGGTGTCGTAAGCCAGCTTGAGCTGGTCGCGGAACTTCGATGTGCCGGGGAACATCTCGTTGATTGCCGGCATAATTTCGTTGAAGTCGTAAGCCTGTAACAATTCGTAAAGTCTCATTGCTTGTGAACGTTATAATATTATTAAATGTTATTGTTGTGTAAAAACACAGAATGTAGAGAGCACCATCATACCCTCTACATTCTATAATATGAAAATATTAAAAGAATTCGCAGTTTAAAACTTCGCCATCTTAATGGCATCCACTGCGCACTCATCGCCCTTGTTGCCAAGTTTTCCACCGGCGCGATCTTTTGCCTGTTGCAAATCGTAGGTGGTAAGCAGTCCGTAAATCACAGGGATGTCTTGCGTGGCGTTGATGCGGGCAATGCCATTGGTAACACCCTGGCAGATGTAATCGAAGTGCGGAGTTTCGCCCTTGATGACGCAGCCCAGAATGATAACGGCATCGTAACCGCCGTTGAGCACCATCTGGCGTGCGCCATAAACCAGCTCGAAGCTGCCCGGAACGGTCTTAACATGAATATTCTCGGGCATGCAACCGTGTTTCTCCAGTGTGTTTACAGCGCCATTGAGCAGAGCGCCCGTAATTTCAGAGTTCCACTCGGCCACAACAATGCCTATGCACATATTGCTGGCATCGGGCACCTTGCTGCTGTCGTAATCAGAAAGATTGTGTAAAGCGGTAGCCATTTACTTGTCCTGAGCCCTTTCTATGTACTTGTCAATCTCAGTGCTCTGCACCACGGGTGAGTTCACATACTTGTCTTTCACCTCCTGATACAGTTTAAGAGCGTCGGCCTCGTTGCCCTGGCTCTCCAGAATTTCGCCTGCCTTGATAAGGCAAGTGGGTGAGATGCTGTTGTTGGTGCCATCCTCGGCGCGCTTGTCGGCGGTGCTGGCAGCCTTCTTGAACTGGTCTACGGCCTTGTCGAGCTCGTTGTTGTGCGCATAGGCATCGCCTAAGGCAGCCATTGCCATAGGTGTAACCATAGCGTCGCTGCACGAAGAATAGTTCTCGAGATATTTCTCGGCATCCTTCCAGTTGCCCAGGTTGGCATAGCAAAGTCCGGCATACAAATTAGCCAGGTTTGCAGCTTTGGTACCACTGTAGTCGTCGGCTATCTTCAGGAAGCCGTTGTATCCGGCGCCGTCACCATTTAAGGCCTTGTCGAACATTTCGCTGTCGAAATACTCCTGGCCCTTAGCCATTGCCGTGCTTGCCTTGTCCTCACGTGGAGCGAGTATAAGCGTGCGATAGCAAATGAATCCTGCAATAAGAATAATGATAGCTCCCAAGGCAATGAGTATTGCCTTCTTGTTCTTATAAAAGAACGACTCTGAATTTAAGATAGCCTCTTCGGCTATTTTCTCTTGTTTGTTTGCCATTATTTATGTTTTCGTTATTTCGTTTATCGATACAGTGCCGCAAAATTAAGCATTTTATCTCAAATAATGAAAAATTACGACTTCTTTTTTACTTTTCGTCTCCACTTTGCGTTGCAGTTGTTTTGTCGGGCACTTGTTTTGAAGCATCCTGCAATGACTCGTCGGAGGTTTCGGCCTCGTCGTCGGGAGCAAGGGGTATGCGTGCCTTGCGGCGTGTGTTCTCCTGGGCGCCGCATTTAATAAGCTTGCGTGCGGCTGTGGCAATGCTCTTGCCGGTGGGTGCGGTGGTTTTCTGCACATCGTCGAAGGCGTTACGGGTACGGTCAAGAAAGTCGCTTGCCGTCTGGAAGCGTTCATAGAACATCTGCACGCGGTTCACCAGCTCGTCGGCGGCCTTCATCATCTCCTTCTGGTTCTGTGCCTGCTTCACCTGGCGCCACGTTATCTCGAGCACCCGCAGCAGCATGTACATATTCTGTCCGCCAGAGATGATTACACCCTGACGGTAGGCATCGCTCCAGAGCGAAGTGTCGGCAGTGAGCGCAAGTTGCAAGGCGGCTTCACTGTAAACGTACATGATGACGAAGTCGAGCTGATTGCCGGGTCCCACATATTTATAATACTTTTTCTGTGCGAGTTCCTTTACATGGTTGCGCATCGAGAGCACGTGGCGCTGCAGTGCGTCGTCGCGTTCCTGCTGGGTGGTGGCGTTGTTATAGTCGATGAATGCCTTGAGCGACATTTTGGAGTCAATCACCACATCGCGTTTGTCGGGGAAGTGCAGTATCACGTCGGGTATCATGCGCTGTCCGCTTTCATCATCGTGCAGCGCGTTGCCATTGTCGTCGCGCAGCGTGGTTTGCTCCTCAAACTGCACACCCTCCTCGAGTCCCATGTTCTCGAGCAGTGTGCGCAGGCGCAGCTCGCCAAAGTTGCCTTGCGTCTTATTCTCGCTTGTAAGCGCCTGGGCAAGCTTGTCGGCACGCTCGCCCACCTGCTGTGCCTGCCTGAGGTTCTCCTTGATAGTGGCATCGAGCTTTACCAGGCGGTCGGCCTGGTCGCGGTCGTTCTTTTCAACAGCCTCACGCATCTGGTGCAACTTCTCCTGCAAGGGAGTGAGCAACACCGACATCTGTTCACGGTTGGTGGCCGATAGCTCATCAGAGCGTTTCTTAAGAATCTGCTCCGACATGCTGCTAATTTGCTCTTTTAACAGCTGAGCCTGCTGTTGCAGCTGCTCCTGCTGCTGCTCCTTAAGTTGTTCGAGCTGCTTCTGATGCTCTGCCTTCAAATCGGCCAGCTGGCGGTCGTAGCGTTGCTGAGCTTCGGCAAGCTGCCTGGCAGTGTCGGCTTTTACGCTGTCGAGCTGCTGGCTCAAGTTATCGGTTTGCGTGTGCAGCACCGAGTTTTGTGTAGTAAGTGTGGCGTTGGCCGTTTGCAACTCTGCAAGCTGCGCCTTGCCGTCGGCATCGGCACGGGTGAGCTCATTGTTGCGGGTTTCAGTAAAGTCGAGTTGCGCCTTGAGCCGGGCAAGCTGCGAGCGTGAGAGCAAATGCCCCACGGCGTATCCGGTCGCAAGAGCCAACAGGGCAATTAGAACAGAATAAAATATCATGCTGCAATATCTTTTTGCTGGTTAATGCGTATAAATTTCTTAATAGGGCAAAATTAAAAAAAAATTATTAACTTTGCAAGCGTTATGGTTTTAAATTATATCTGGATATTCTTCTTTGTGGCAGCTTTTGTATACGGACTGGCACAGTTGATATTTATGGGCAACACCGAAGTGTTTCAAAACATGGTGCAGTCGACGTTTGACACTTCGAAGACGGCGTTTGAGACCTCGCTGGGCCTTACCGGCGTGCTGGCGTTGTGGCTGGGCATTATGAAGATAGGCGAACGGGCCGGTGCCGTGAATGTGCTGGCGCGCATGCTGAGCCCGGTGTTCACCAAGCTCTTCCCGGATATACCCAAGAACCACCCCGTGATGGGCTCCATCTTTATGAACATAGCCAGCAACATGCTGGGACTCGACAATGCCGCCACGCCCACCGGGCTCAAGGCCATGGCGGGCATGCAGGAGCTTAACCCGCACAAGGACACCGCCACCAACCCCATGATTATGTTCCTGGTGCTCAACACCAGCGGACTAACCATTATTCCAACCACCATTCTTGCTTTCCGTGCGAGCATGGGCGCCCATAACCCCACCGATGTGTTTATTCCTATTTTATTAGCCACCACTGTGGCTACACTGGCAGGCATCGTGATAACCTCGCTGTGGCAGCACATCAACCTGCTGCAACCCGTGCTGCTGGCCACACTGGGCGGTCTGGTAGCTTTTGTGGCCGTGGTGATATGGGGCTTCGGACAGATGGACAAAGACACTATGGCCACCGTTACCAGCGTGGCATCGAACCTGATACTGCTATCGGTTATCATTACCTTTATAGTGGCAGGCTTTCTGAGGCACATCAACGTGTACGACGCGTTTGTTGAAGGTGCCAAGGAGGGATTCACTACTGCCGTGCGCATCATTCCTTACCTTGTGGCCATACTGGTGGCCGTGGGCGTGTTCAGGGCGTCGGGGGCAATGGACCTGCTCATCAACGGCATAGCATGGGTGGTGAAGCAATGCGGACTGAACACCGACTTTGTGGGTGCTCTGCCCACTGCCTTCATGAAACCACTCTCGGGCAGCGGCGCACGCGGACTGATGCTCGAGGCCATGAAGAACTACGGGGCCGACAGTTTTGTGGGCCGGTTGAGCTGTATCTTCCAGGGTTCTACCGATACTACCTTTTATATATTAGCCGTTTACTTTGGCAGCGTGAACATAAAGTACACCCGTCACGCCGTGGCCTGCGGACTGCTGGCCGACCTTGCCGGAGTAATTGCGGCCATTGGAATAGCTTATATATTTTTCTAAAAATATGGCAAACTTAAAATCACTGGCCAAAGATACCGCCATCTATGGGTTAAGCAGTATCATGGCACGTTTCATTAACTACCTGCTTGTGCCCATTCAGACAGCCAAGTTCAAGGCTGCGGGTGGCGAGTACGGTATCATTACCAACGTTTATGCCTACGTGGCGTTGCTCATCATACTGCTCACCTACGGTATGGAGACAACCTTCTTCCGCTTTATGAGCAAAGATGGCGAAGACCCCGCAAAGGTGTACTCCACTACCCTGCGCACCGTGGGCACCACCTCACTCATCTTTGCCGTGCTGGTGTGGGTGTTCATCACGCCGTTGAGCTCGGCTCTGGGCTATGCCGACCATCCGGAATACATTCTTATTATGTACACCACCGTGGCCATCGACGCCTTTACGGCCATTCCCTTTGCTTATCTGCGCTGCAAACACCGCCCTGTGAAGTTCGCTATACTCAAGATTCTGAACATCACCTTCAACATACTGCTCAACATCTTATACCTGGTGGTGCTGCCGGCGCTTAAACTGAATCCCTTCGGCATCTACGACAGCCACTTCACCCTCGAGGTGGTGTGGGTGTTCTACATCAACCTGTTCTGCAGCGTGGCTACACTGCTTATGCTCGGCAAGGAGCTTAAAGGATTCAAGGCTCCGTTCAGCTGGCCCACCTGCAAGCGCATGCTTAGCTACACCTGGCCGCTGCTCATCATGGGGTTGGCCGGACAGCTTAACCAGTGTGCCTCGCAAATCATCTTCCCTTATGTTTACAACGGCTCTGCCGCCGAGGCACGTACCCAATTGGGCATCTACGGCGCCTGCATCAAGATAGCCATGATTATGGTGATGATAACCCAGGCTTTCAGATATGCATACGAGCCATTCGTGTTCGGCAAGGTAAAAGAGAAAGATAACCGCGACACTTATGCCAAGGCCATGAAGTACTACATTATCTTTACACTGCTGGCCTTCCTCACCGTGATGGGCTACATGGACATTCTGCGCTATGTAGTGGGCCGCAGCTACTGGGACGGACTCGAGATTGTGCCTATCGTGATGGCTGCCGAGATTATGTTCGGCATCTTCTTTAACCTGAGCTTCTGGTACAAACTCACCGACCGTACCATCTGGGGCGCCTACTTCAGTGGCATCGGTGCCGTGGTGCTCATCGCCGTGGACATCATCTTTATTCCACGCTTCAGCTACTGGGCCTGCGCATGGGCCGGCTTCATATCTTACGCCGTGAGCATGGTGCTGAGCTACTTCAGCGGACAGAAATACTACCCCATTAACTACCCCATCGCACAAATTATGCGCTATGTGGTGGTGGCCGCTGTGCTGTTTGTGCTCATCAGTGTTAGCAACGCCCAACTGCCCTTCTGGGGTGCCATTGGCGTTAACACGCTGATAGTGGCTGCCTATGTAGCCATGATTGTGAAACTCGACCTGCCGCTGGCATCGCTGCCCGTAATTGGCAAACACTTTAAGAAATAACTAATATCCCGAATAACAGCTTTTTTGATTATGAACAAATATGTAACAAGACCCCTGGCCGCACTGCTGATGATGCTTGCGGCCGGTTCGGCACAGGCTGCCGGAGTGAAGGTGAACATAAGCAACGACCTGAAAATACAGCGCGATGAACTCGTTGGACTGAAGGTGACCGACGTGTACCAGCGCCTGGGTGTGGCCCAGGGCACACCCATCGTGGTGCTCAATAAACTGGGGCAGCAGCTCGACTACCAGATTACGCACGACAGCCTGCTGGTTTTCGAGGCTACCGTGCGCCCGTGCAGCAACGTGACTTACACCATTGAAACCGGCACACCGCAAACCATGCACGCGTGGACCGAGGGCAAGATGTACCCCATGCGCAAAGATGATATTGCCTGGGAGAACGACCGCGGCGCTTACCGTGTGTACGGACCCGCCTTGCAGCGCACCGGTGAGAAATCGTATGGCATTGACATCTGGACCAAGAACACGCCCGACCTTGTGGTGAGCGACCGCTACTACAAAGACTATGAGGGCAATGTGCGCGGCTCTGAGTACGACCGCGATGGCAACAAGGCTGCTTCACGGCAGACCGACCTCACCACATCATTCCACCTCGACCATGGCAACGGCCTCGACTGCTACAGTGTGGGACCGACACTGGGCTGCGGCACACCGGCACTGATGAGCAAAGGCAAACTGGTACTGCCCTATTGCTGGGCTCAGTACCGCATATTGGACAACGGACCGCTGCGCTTCTCGGTTTACTTGAAGTACCGGCCCACAGTGATTGATGGCGACACCGTGGTTGAAAACCGCATTATATCGCTCGACAAGGGCTCTAACTTTAACAAGATGACGGTGTGGTACGATGGTTTGAAACATCCGCATGACCTTGCCGCTGGCGTGGTGGTGCACACCTCTGACGTTGAAAGCGTGGCTACGGGTAAGGAATACGTGCAGTATGCCGACCCCACCGACCAGCCCGAAGCTTACAACTATCAGCTGTATGTGGGTTGCCTCTTCCCGAATGGTGCACAAACCAAATATCTTAAGATGGAAAAGCCACAGGGTGACAACGCCGGTCACGCCATCGGCATTGTGAAGAATCTGAAAGATGGCGAGCACTACACCTACTACTTCGGCTCAGCCTGGAGCAAATACGATGTGCGCACGCAAAACGAATGGCAGTTGCGTATCAACGAAACGCTTGAGGCGCTGCACTCACCGCTGCAGGTTACAATGCAATGACAGTCAATGTCTTTGTCCTGACTCGTATTGCCTTGCCATCTCCAGATGATACGAAAAAAGAAAATCATGTACAGGCTTACGCTCCATGAGGAGCTCTGAGTCTCAACCATCGGGATAGCCTTACGAGCAAGCTCGACGTCTATCCCGCTGGTTGAGACTCACCCCTTTCGGGGTCAAAGCCTGTACATGAAGAAAATTGCCAAGGCATAAAATTGCGCATAGCGCATAAAATAATATTATTACCACGACGATATCATCAAGGCTGTCCCCATCACCTCAGCACCATAGCTCCATTGGGAGCTAAAGTCTGTACGTGACTATTTTCCAAAAACTTATTCTCGATTCAGGGTGACGCATTGACGAAGTCAGGAAATAAATATCCAGTGCAGGAGTGGCCTGCTCATAAAAAAGAATCCCTATTGGGTGCTGAATGCTTTCCAGCCACCCAATAGGGATTCTTGCTTTAGTATCATTATGATTTAGAACGCGCTCTGGAATTCTTCGAGGAAGCGCACATCGTTCTCGCTGAAAAGTCGCAAATCGTTCACGCGGTACTTAAGGTTGGCAATACGCTCAACACCCATACCGAAGGCATAGCCTGTGTAAACGCTGCTGTCGATGCCACACGCCTCAAGGTCGTGAGGGTCTACCATACCGCAGCCCAGAATTTCAACCCAGCCTGTGTGCTTGCAGAAGTTGCAGCCTTTGCCACCACAGATGTTACAGCTGATGTCCATCTCGGCACTCGGCTCAGTGAACGGGAAGTAACTCGGGCGCAGACGAATCTTGGTGTCCGGGCCGAACATCTCGCGGGCAAAGGTAAGCAGCACCTGCTTCAAATCGGTAAAGCTCACGCCCTTATCAACATAAAGGCCCTCCACCTGGTGGAAGAAGCAGTGTGCGCGGGCGCTGATAGCCTCGTTGCGGTACACACGACCCGGGCAGAGTATGCGGATAGGCGGCTGATGGTTCTCCATGTAATGAGCCTCATCACCACTTGTATGACTGCGCAACAACACGTTCTTGGTTACGTCGGTGGGATCCTGCGAGATAAAGAAGGTATCCTGCATGTCGCGTGCGGGATGGTCGGCAGCGAAGTTCAGCATGGTGAACACATGCTTATCGTCGTCAATCTCTGGTCCATGGAACAATGTAAAGCCCATGCGAGAGAATATGTCCACAATCTGGTTCTTCACCAAAGTAAGCGGATGGCGTGTGCCCAGGGGCTGTGGATAAGGCGTGCGAGTAAGGTCCATATCATCATGGCTGGCAGCCTTCTCCTCGGTTTGCTCCTTCAGCGCGTTGATGCGCTCGAGCGCCTTCTGCTTAAGTTCGTTCATCTTGATGCCCACTGCACGTTTCTGCTCGGCTGGCACCTGGCGGAACTGAGCCATCAAACTGTTAATTTCACCTTTCTTGCTTAAATATTTCAGCCGGAGCTGCTCCACCTGCTCAGCATTGTCGGCAGTGAGCTGGCTCACTTCTTTAAGCACTTGTTCTATCTTCTCTAACAGCATATTATTTGTTCTTTGTAATTTTCTATTTGCAAAGGTATTAATTTTTTGTCGAATAGATTAAGGTTGGTACGCAAAACTTACCGTATTTCAAAATAAAGTAGTAATTTTGCACTTGAGAAATTTGAGATATTGAGATTTAAACGGTTATTGATGAACAGTAATTATAGTATCGCTACAGTTGTGGCAGCACTGCTAATGCTAATGCTGGGCACCAGCTCGTGCCACGACCGCAAGCCTGCACCCACCGACAGTGTGGCCCCTGAGCCCACCACCGACACCACGTCGAGTGATACGCTGTCGAAAGTGCTGGAAGAGCAACCCATGCCCAAGGCTGCCGATGAATTGTTCGATGACTTCTTTTTCAACTTTGCAGGCAATCGCAAACTGCAGCGCCACCGCATCGTATTCCCCCTGCCCGTGTACCGCAACGGTAAGCTCGCGGGCAATATAGAGCAGCGCAACGAGTGGAAGATAGACCACTTTTTTATGCGGCAGGATTACTACACCCTGATATTCGACAACAATGCGCAGATGAACCTGAGCAAAGACACCACCATCGACCACGTGGTTGTAGAGAAAATCTTCTTCCGTCAGAAGATGGTAAAACAGTATCTGTTTAACCGCATCAAAGGCAAATGGTGGCTCACATCGCTCAACTTCAAGCCGATGTACCAGAACAACAACGCCTCGTTCCTGAAGTTCTACAGCCGGTTCAGCACCGATTCAGCTTTCCAGGTGCACTCCATGAATTCCACAGTTACATTCACAGCGCCCGACCCCGACAACGACTTCTCGAACATTACAGGTACCATGACTCCCGAGCAATGGCCCTCGTTCAAGCCTGCCATTATTCCGCAGGGCATCATCTACAACATTGTGTACGGACAAAAATACACCGAGAGTAACCAGAAGATATTTGTTATACGCGGCATTGCCAACAGTCTGGAAATCGATATGACGTTCAAGAAAAGGCACGGACGCTGGAAGCTTATGAAATTTAACCAATGAAAGATAACAGGCAATATAATTTAAAAGGCCACAACACCTTCGGTATTGATGCCAGTTGTGAGCGATATGTAGAGTACGAGTCGATTGAGGAAGCTCAGCAAATACACTCGCTGCTCACAACCACCGACGAGCCCGTACTCATCCTCGGTGCAGGCAGCAACGCGCTGTTCACCGCCGACTACCCTCACGCTGTAATCTCGGCCCAGCCGAGGTTCGATGTGGAGCCATTCCGGCTGAAGGACGACCCCGACGGCGTTTACCTGAAATGCTGGGCAGGCACTACCTTCGACGATGTGGTGGACTATGCAGTGAACAATGGTATGTATGGTGCCGAGAATCTTTCGCTTATCCCGGGACAGGTGGGTGCCAGCGCCGTGCAGAACATTGGCGCTTACGGTGCCGAGGCCAAAGACATTATCTGTCAGGTAAATGCAGTGGAACTTGCCACAGGCCGCAAGGTGGAGTTCTCTAACAGCGACTGCCACTACAGCTACCGCCAGAGCCGCTTCAAGCACGATTGGAAAGGCCTGTACCTTATTACATACGTAACCTACCGGCTGTCGCTGCACTTTGAGCCACTGCTCGACTATGGCAACATTCGCCAGAGTCTGGAGGCACAGGGCATTTCGTGGCCTAACGCCAGGCAGTTGCGCCAGACCATCATAGACATAAGGAAACACAAGCTGCCCGACCCTGCCGTGTTGGGCAACGCCGGAAGCTTCTTTATGAACCCGATAGTAGATGCCGAGACCTTTGAGCGCATGCACGCCGAACACCCCGACCTGCGCTACTTTGAGATTGAAGCGCCTGCACACGGCGAGAAGACTTACAAGATTCCCGCCGGATGGATGATTGAGCAGTGCGGATGGAAAGGCCGTGCACTCGGACCGGCTGCCGTGCACGACAAGCAGGCATTAGTGCTGGTGAACAAAGGCGGAGCCACAGGTGCCGACGTTGTAAAACTGATGCACGCCATTCAACACGATGTACAACAGAAGTTCGGCATTATGCTGCACCCCGAAGTAAATATCATACCGGCTGAGAATGAATAGCCACCACAACATATTAACATTCCTGGGTACAGGCACATCTACGGGTGTGCCTGTATTGGGTTGTAAGTGCAAGGTGTGCCAGAGCACCGACCCGCGTGACCACCGTTTCCGCACGGCTGCCCTGGTGGAAAGCGACAACACCCGACTGCTTATTGATGCCGGCCCCGACATCAGGCAGCAGCTCATGCCCGTGGAGTACCGGCAGATTAACGGGGTGCTGCTTACACACGACCACTACGACCATGTGGGCGGACTCGACGACCTGCGGCCTTACTGCTGGATTGCCGACGTTGACGTGTATGCCGACCAGCACACAGCAGCCACGCTGATGCGCAACATGCCTTACAGTTTTCCGGGCAGCAAGGGCAGCATGTACCCCGGCGTGCCTAAATTCAACCTGCACACCATAGAGCCACATCAGCCATTGCACATTGGCGATTTCAAAATACTGCCATTCACGGTGATGCACGACAAGCTGCCTATTCTGGGCTATCGCATCGGCGAGAATCTTACTTACATTACCGACATGAAGACGATACCCGAGAGTGAGGTGCCTCTGCTCAGTGGCACACGCACACTGGTAATAAACGCCCTGAGGTGGCAGAAGCCGCACCACAGTCACCAGCTGGTAGCCGATGCCATTGCCTTTGCGCACCGCATAGGCGCCAGGCACACCTATCTGGTGCATGTTACCCACGACATCGGGCTCTACGACGAGGCCCAGGCGCGCCTGCCCCACGACGTAACACTTGCTTACGACGGAATGAAGATTAACTTTTGATGGGCCTTTAGGGCTTTGATGGACTTAAAAAAAAAAGATGGGCATAGCAGATTGAATAACCTGCTATGCCCATTTAACTTATTAAGAGCCTTGATTATTTGCAGTTAGGGCACCAGGGCTTTAACTGTTTGAAGAAATCATTGCCCTTATCGTCAACCAGGATGAAGGCGGGGAAGTCCTTTACGGTAATCTTCCAGATAGCTTCCATACCCAGTTCAGGATACTCTATGCACTCAATACTCTTGATGCACTCCTTGCTGAGCACAGCGGCCACACCGCCGATGGTGCCCAGATAGAATCCGCCGTGCTTCTTGCAGGCATCGGTAACCACCTGCGTGCGGTTGCCCTTGGCAATCATCACGAGCGAGCCACCATGATCCTGGAACTCATCAACATAGGGATCCATACGGTTGGCAGTGGTTGGGCCCATTGAGCCGCAGGCATATCCCTCAGGAGTCTTGGCTGGTCCGGCATACAGAATGGGGTGATCCTTGAAGTAAGCGGGCAGGTCCTCACCCTTGTCGAGGCGAGCCTTCAGCTTGGCGTGTGCAATATCGCGTGCCACGATGATAGTGCCATTCAGGCTCACACGGGTAGATACAGGATACTTGGTAAGTTCGGCACGCACGGCGTCGATACCCTTGTCAAGGTCGATTTCTACGCCCTTGCTGCCCTCGCCCGGTTTACGATACTCCTCAGGGATAAGTTCCGATGGGTTGGCATCCATCTTCTCGAGCCAGATACCATCCTTGTTAATCTTTGCCTTGATGTTGCGGTCGGCCGAGCAGCTCACACCCAGACCGATGGGGCAGCTGGCTCCATGGCGTGGCAAACGTATCACGCGCACGTCGTGAGCAAAGGCCTTGCCGCCAAACTGTGCACCCAATCCAATCTTGTGAGCCTCTTCGAGCAGTTTTGCCTCGAGGTCGAGGTCACGGAAAGCACGACCGGTTTCATCGCCTGTGGTGGGCAGATTATCGTAATACTTGATGCTGCCGAGCTTCACGGTGAGCAGGTTGCGCTCAGCAGATGTGCCACCGATAACGAAGCAGATGTGGTAAGGTGGACAAGCTGCGGTGCCCAGGCTCTTCATCTTTTCAACCAGGAAAGGCAGCAGGGTACCTTCGTTCTGAATAGTAGCCTTAGTCATGGGGTAGAAATAAGTCTTGTTGGCCGAGCCACCACCCTTGGCTACCATGATGAAGCGATACTCACAGCCCTCGGTAGCCTCGATGTCGATTTGTGCAGGCAAGTTGCACTTGGTATTCACCTCATCGTACATAGTGAGCGGAGCATTCTGCGAATAGCGCAGGTTGTCCTGAGTGTAGGTATCGAATACGCCGTGGCTTAGAGCCTCGGCATCGTCGAAGCCGGTCCACACCTGCTGACCCTTCTCGCCATGGATGATGGCTGTACCGGTGTCCTGGCAGAAGGGAAGCACGCCTTTGGCAGCTGTCTCAGCATTGCGCAGGAACTGCAGAGCCACATACTTGTCGTTCTCTGAGGCTTCGGGGTCTTTCAGGATGGCAGCCACCTGCAGGTTGTGCTTGCGGCGAAGCATGAACTCACAATCGTGGAAAGCCTGACGGGCCAAGAGCCGAAGTGCCTCGGCGCTCACCTTGAGAATGGGTTTACCCTCAAACTCACTTACTGTTACGCCATCGCGTGTAAGCAGACGGTACTCGGTATCATCGGCACCGGTCTGAAACATGGGCGCATACTTAAAATCTACGTTTGCCATAATATTGTTATTTTGTATAATGTAAGAGTTTTAATCGTGTTGTAGTTAAAGTTTACTTCTTGAACAGCTGGTCGAGCGTGAGCTGCTTCACGGGTCCCAGACTGCGAATGGTATTCATGTCGAGATTGGCCGCATCGCCAAGGATGAAGTAGCTGTAAGGCTTACTGCTGATGTGGCGGGTGCCGTAGGCAAGCAGCTGTTGCAGCGTTATGCCGGGCAACTCGCGGTAAATGCGCTCGTTCAAGTCGTAATCGAGGCCCAGCTGCTGGCTCTGCACGTAATTGTAGAGCACATCCATACGTGTGGTGCGGGTGGTGGCAAGTTTCTTCATCAGTCCGTCGCGGGCCTGCTGGAACAATGCCGGACGGTTGGGAATGGTATCGATGAGCTGGCGGAACTCCCTGAGGCAGTCGGGCAGCTTGTCGTTCTGCGTGATAATGTAGGCGGCGAAACTGTTTTTCTGTCCCTTGCGAGCCACGTCGTTGAAGTCGGCTCCGGCCGAATATGCCAGCCCGCGTGCCTCACGCAGCTCCTGGAACACCACCGCATTCATACCGCTACCATAGTAGGCGTTGAACAACTGCTGCAGGGCAGCACTGTCGGGCGTCCATGGTTTGTCCTCGGCACGGAAGAGCATCATGTAGGTATTCTTGGCATCGAAGGGTGCCATGAGCACCTGTGACTGATGTGTTGGCTGCAAGTTAAAGTGGCGGCTGCCCTGGAGCCACACCTGTTTGCTGTTTAATTTCTGGCAAAGCGGAGCAGATGCCTGGGCTGCCTGCTGTTCAGAAAGCGGACCGAAGTAAAGCACTTTCGAGGGAACGTGGGCTGTGAGCTCGCGCAATTTATCGAGCAGGGCGTCAGGGTTCTGCTTGCGCATCTCGCTGGTGCTCATTATAGAGAGCATGGGGTTGAAGCTGCCGTAGCGGCCGTAGTTGCGCAGGGCGTTGAAGCATGAGCGCTGATTGAGCCGGGCATCGGCAAGCTCCTTGGCTTTCTGGTCGACCAGCTCATTATAGTATTCTGCATCCACGTGGTGCTTGTTAAGCAACTGTGCCAACAGCTTCACGGCTTTTGGCATCGACTGAGCCAGACCGATTAGATTGATGGTGGTTGCCTCGGGCTCTACATTCACGTCGTAGCGGCAGGCAAGCTCATAGAAGGCAGAGTTCAACGCGGTGTTGCTCAGCTTGCCCGATGAGGCATACGAGAGCAGTTCGCCGGCTGCCACCAGACTGCTGTCGGCTGCCTGACCGCGTGGTATATAGACGGTAAGGTTAAACAAGCTGTCGGCATCGTTGTGTTTGTAAACCAGTTCGTGCCCATTGCCGAGTTTCTGAAGCTGCAAGTCGGTGCTGTAGTTAAGGAACCTGGGGGCGATGGGTGCAACCTTAGTGTTTACCAACTGCTTCAGGAATTCGCTCTGCTTGTCGTTGTTGGTAGGTATAGGGGTGATGTGGGGTTTGTCTATCTTCTTCTGAGTGCTGTCTGCGCCCTGCAGCTTGTACACGCAGGCATAGTTGTTAAGCAGATGCCGGTTGGCAAATTTCACCAGGTCGGCTTTGCTGATGCGCATGATGCGGTCGAGGCGGTGCACCTCGCTGGCCCAGCTCACATCGCCGATAAAGGCATTTATCATGCGGTCGGTACGGGCGCCGTTATCCTGCAAACTGTTGTAGAACTTCAGTTTCATGTTGTTCTTTGCAGCCTGCACCAGGTCGGCACTGAAGTCGCCACGGCGCACCTTGTCGATTTCGCCCAGCAGGAGTTGCTTCACCTCGTCGAGCTTCTGCCCCTCTTTGGGCTCGGCAAACGCCATGAGTATGCTGTAATCGTGCTTGGGCTCGAGTTCGAATTGCGCATTATAAATTTTCGATGGCTGGTTCAGGTCAAGGTCAACCAGTCCGGCCATACCGTTCCATAGCACATCATTGAGCAGTTGTAGTGTATCCACCTGCTCGGCATTGGCTCCCTGGAACTGCCATCCCATAAGGAGTTGCTGCGACTGCTGGCCCACCACGCTGGTATCGGCAGGCTCGGCAAGCGGTTTAACGGGTGCATACTCAGGCCGGTGACCGGTGGTTTGCTTCTGCCATGAGCCGAAGTAGCGGTTCACGGTGTTGATGGTGTTGTCGCAATCCAGGTCGCCTGCCATGATAATCGCGATGTTGGCAGGTACGTAGTACTGGTTAAAATAACGCTTAATATTGGTTATCGAGGGATTCTTAAGATGTTCCTGAGTGCCAATAGTAGTTTGTGTGCCATAGGGATGGTGTGGAAATAGTTTGGCCGTCATGGCGTTGTACATCTTCTCAACATCATTGCTCAGTCCGATGTTGTACTCCTCGTACACGGCCTCAAGCTCGGTGTGGAAACCGCGTATCACCATATTTTCGAAGCGGTCGGCCTGCACCTTTGCCCAGTTGTCCACCTCGTTGGCGGGTATATCCTCAACATAGCAGGTTTCATCGTTGCCGGTGTAGGCGTTGCTGCCCTCAGAGCCGATAGATGCCATCATCTTGTCGTACTCGTTGGGTATGTTGTACTGTGCGGCCAACTGCGACAGCGAGTCGATGGCGGCATACCAGCGGGTGCGCTTCTGCGGGTCGGTGATGTGGCGGTACTGTTCGAAGCGACTTTCTATGGAGTCGAGCAGCGGGCGTTCTTTCTCCACGTTGGAGGTTCCGAAGTGCGTGGTGCCCTTAAACATAAGGTGCTCCAGATAGTGAGCCAGACCCGTGGTTTGTGGCGGATCGTTGCGCGAACCGGTGCGCACGGCTATTACGGTTTGTATGCGGGGTTGTTCGTGATTGGGCTGTAAGTACACCTTCAAGCCATTGGCAAGCGTGTAAATGCGGGTGTGGGTAATGTCGCCGGGCACGGTATCGTAGGGCAGCGTTTGTGCCCCAAGCCGCATCGCTGCGGCCATAACCAGCACGACAAGTAAAAGTTTCTTCATCTTGAATTGTTATTTTGTAGTTTCTTATATTCTTTATGCTTCCTCGAAGTTACTCTCGGCATCGAGCTGTGCCAGAAACTTGTTGAGCACATCGGGCTGCACGTCGCCCATGTCGAACTCGCGGCGGGCATCCTTCCTAATGGCATCAATCCACTGGCGGCGGGCCTCAACGTAATCGGCATGTATGCGTTCAGCATCGGCAGGAGCAATGGTGCTGATGCCGTAGTATTGGCAAATCAGGCTGTAGGTCCATGCCCAGCGATACTCCTCGTAGTGAGCCGCGATGTCACGAAGGCGGCGGTTCAGTTCTACCGTGGTGGCAATGTTGCCAAGCAGCAAATCGTCGCAAAGATGTTCCTCTTCACTCAACGGCATCAGCAGTCCGGCGAGGTCGGTCCACGCGCCCTTACCCGTTTCGCCCTGGGGCGCATTCAGTTCGGCGTCCACGCGCATCTGCCGCTTCAGCACCGCGCCCATGTAGATGCGCAGAGCCATATCGTAGGCATTGATGCCTTTTTGCAGCGATGTGGCTTTTATAACATACTCGTGGTAGTTGTAGGCCGTTACATTGTCGCCCGATGCCTGGCGCAGAGCCTCGAGCACCTGCTTGCCACGCAGAATCTCATCGACGGTGTAAGGCGAAAGCCAGTCAAAGTTCACGATGCTCTTCTGTGCCTGTTTGGGTCGCATATCGCGCTGTGGCCACTTGCGTATATCACGGTAAAGTCCCACGGTGGTGATGTTACGGCCTGGCACCAGATACATGGTGTCGCCGCCGGCAATGAGGTAAGAGAAAGGCAGGTTGCGGGTATCGGGATGGTGCATAAGCTTGCCGAAGCACACCGAGAAGGCTCCAAGATGTGCCGGCATAAGCAGATAGGCACCACTTGCCGTTTTGCAGCCACGCTCGAGCACGCCCCAGTGCAGCGGTCCCATTTTGTAGGCGTGGTTGCTGAAGTTGGTGGCGCTGCCCGCATTGTAGAACGAGAACATGCCGCCAATGAGCAGCGTGCTCTTATGGTGCGATGCCGTGAAGGGCCCGCAGAATGCTGCGCAGGCCTCTCCGTTACTCATAAACGAATTGGCAAAGAACACACTGGCCGATGCGGTGAAACCATTGCTGAGCTGGCACTGCTCGCCCACGAAGCAATCCTGAATCTTCACTGAGTTGATGACGCTGCAGCCTTCGCTGATGATGGTGTTCTCGGCTATTACGCCGGTGCCCACATACACGCCGTTGCCGGTCGAAGAAAGCAGGGTGCAGTCGCTCAGGCGTGAGGCGCCGTCTACTTCACAGTCGCTCTCAATCACGGTGTTTACTATTTCGCGGGTATTGGTAACCTTCACTTTGTTGCCCAAACAGCCCCGCTCAGGCCGTTGTTGCTGCACTTCGCCGGCAATCATCTGCCGCAGGCACTCACGCACCCTAGCATTGTTGGCATACTTCACCATGAAAGCGGCCGTTTGCGCGTTGATGTCACGATAGAACATCACGTTGCCTGGACCCACTTCGTTGAGCACGCTGATGATGTTGCCCTGGCCGTAGGTGGCTCCGTCGGTGGTTTCCATCACGGCCACGTTACTCACGTAGCAGTCGTCGCCAAGCGTATAGTTGTTAATATATTGCCCGATGTTGCGTACAAGGCAGTTGTTACCCATGCTTACATTGCGCAAGGTGGCGTTGTAGATGCCGCTGTGCAGCATGAATCCGGGCGCAACCTCGATGTTATTGTCGAGTGCGCCAATCTCGATATCACCAAAGAAGTGGGTGTTACGCACGTAGGCGGGGCGGAAGTCTTCGTCCACCTGCACGGCAGTCCAGTCCTCGGCCGTACAGCCGTTGTCCTCGAGTTGGTTAATTTCTTCGTCGGTAAGCTCTCTCATGGCATCAGTCTATTTCTGGGTAAAGAAAATCGTTGTAGGGGTACTTCTGCACGTGCAGCTGCCGCACCTTTTTATAAAGCACATCGCGCAACTCATCGATATTGATGTGCTGTTTGGCCGATATAAACAAGCAGTTGTCGGCCATGCGAGCCATCCAGGTTTGCTTGAGTTCGTCGAGCGACACGTTCTCTTTGGTTGCCGGTGTAAGATCGTCGGGCTCCTTCTCGGTCCAGTGATAAGCATCCACCTTATTAAACACAATCATCATGGGTTTGTCGCTTGCGCCGAGTTCTTTCAGCGTCTGGTTCACCACCTGGATTTGTTCTTCAAAGTCGGGATGCGATATATCAACCACATGCACCAGCAGGTCGGCCTCGCGCACCTCGTCGAGCGTGCTCTTGAACGAGTCTACCAGGTCGGTGGGCAACTTGCGGATAAAGCCCACGGTATCGGCAAGCAGGAAGGGCAAGTTCTTGATAACCACTTTACGCACGGTGGTGTCGAGGGTGGCAAAGAGTTTGTTCTCGGCAAACACGTCGCTCTTGGCAAGCAGATTCATAAGGGTGCTCTTGCCCACGTTGGTGTAGCCCACCAGTGCCACGCGGATAAGGCGCCCGCGATTTTTGCGCTGCGTGTTCTTCTGTTTGTCAATCTCTTCGAGTCGTTTCTTGAGCAGACTCATACGGTTCAGGATGATACGGCGGTCCATTTCGAGCTGGGTCTCACCCGGGCCACGCAAGCCTACCGAACCTTTACCGCCGCCCGAACCCGAGCCGCCACCCTGACGCTCAAGGTGAGTCCACAAGCGCTGCAACCGGGGCAGCATGTAGCGGTACTGTGCCAGCTCTACCTGCGTTTTGGCGTTGGCCGTCTGCGCACGCATGGCAAAGATGTCGAGAATCAGACTGGTGCGGTCGAGTATCTTCACACCGAGTTCGTTTTCTATATTCCTTATTTGCTTAGCCGACAGCTCATCGTCGAAGATAACCATACCCACGGGGTCGTGCTCCTCCTCATGCTGACGCACGAAGGCCTGGATTTCCTGCAGTTTGCCTTTGCCCACATAGGTAACCGAGTTGGGTCCGCTCACCTTCTGTGTAAAGCGGGCTATGGTCTGGGCGCCGGCCGTATCGGCCAGGAATTCCAGTTCATCGAGGTATTCTTTGGTCTTGGCTTCGCTCTGCTCGGGGGTAATAAGTCCCACGAGCACAGCCGTTTCGGCCTTAGCTTCTGAAATTACAAATTCCTTCATTCAAAAATATAACCCTTAATTCCGCAACACTTTGATTTAACTTTATTTATAAGTACCTGAGCAACAAAAAGTTGCTCAGGATTTTGCCATGTCAGATTTTTCACCTATCTTAGTGTTGCAAATCAAAATATGTAT